>ENA-ORXM01000125-ORXM01000125.1-marine-metagenome-genome-assembly--contig:-NODE-125-length-146674-cov-5.384544_pt1 | contig 146674 bp, 115 predicted proteins | sample MGYA00237867_ERZ511480 | MGnify/ENA primary metagenome ERZ511480 (study PRJEB26309, sample SAMN06266103) | marine metagenome | isolation source: Algal blade | place: United Kingdom:Sidmouth, United...
CAAGTTGTGATTAATATAGGAGTTGAAAAAACTTGATTTGATTCTTCAGACTTCGCGCAAGTAGAGAAAAAAGAAGAGCCTACAAATGCACTTAAAAACTGATTAAACACTCTTCTATTTATCATAAGGCTTATTTCAATTCATAAAATAGCGATTAAATGACAAATATCAAGCTAAAAACCTTGAATTTGATTATAAATAAGAAGAATAGTGATTTATAACGGAGATTACTGCTTGATCATTTTCACTATACTGTAAGTGAAATTTCCTTCTATCAATAAGTTATAGAGGCCTGAAGTTAGCGTCTCATTAAATTCCATTGGAATAAAGTTATTGCCTTCTACAAGTTCATGTTGAAAACATTCAATGATCACACCACTGTTATTAAAAAGCTTAAAAGAAGCAGTCATATCGTCTTCAGAATAAACTTTTATGATCGTTCTGTCAACAACTGGATTTGGAAATATAGCTGCTGATAAAGATGAAGATTCTAATGAAGGACCATTAGGAATGTCATCGTGCTGCATAGCCAAAAAGACATTTTTTTGCATCAGAGAGATATCAGTATTTCTCATTATTATGCTGTGCAATGTCGTTTCTGCAATTGCTTTTCTTTCGTTTGATGTAAAAGCTGGATCATTCTCGTAGTAAAAACGATCTCCATCTCTTAAAATTTGGAATTGCTTTTCAATAATTTCCATTACTAATTCACCAAAAATGGCTTGACTCAAATGCTTTTCAGCTAACATTCCAACCCATGCATCCACATCATTAACATCATTATACAATGCTTCTATTTTGACGGCATCCGCTTCATGAGCAAAGTCTGAGACATTATTAACCATAGGCAAGCCGAAGTCAAACCTTAATTGATTGTATCCACTTAATCCTCTATCTCTACCTCTGTAAATATTGATTGATGCCAAATCTAAACCACCACTTGTACCTGGAGCACCAAATAAGAAGTTTCTCAAGTCATCAATTATTTTGCAATCCATATTTTGCATGACTTGAGTAGCCATACCCTTGAAATAAGGCTCAATCCCTCCAGCAATAACAACTGCTTGAGGATTAAAAAATGCATCTTTAAGTTCTATGTTTCCTTGATTGATCTCCCCGCCTGTATTATTCATTCTAATAAGATCACTATTAATTAGCGTATGTCCAATTCTAAATGCAGCAGCGGAAAAAACATTGAAAATACTTGGATTAATAGTGTCAAAGTACCCTGAATATTCAGGAATTTTAACGCCCATTGCAGGAAGATATTCGTTGTAAGTAATACTTTGCAAGTATGCTCCGACTAATTTTCTAGCGCGTTCATAAATTCTATCACCATTCCAATTTGGATGTTGTATTCTCAATTCATCACAGAGTCTGTTATGCTCTCTGGCAAAAATAGTATGTATCCCTAGAAGTAATGGATTTTCATTAGCACGTACATCACCAGCTACAAAGTATTTATCTAATTGTCTAGTATCGTCAGCCATAAAAGGCGCTGACGCATCTTTCGATTGATTAAATTCTCCATCGATAGTATTCCATGGTAATAAATCATCTTTTGATAACTTAAGCTTACCATCTCCAAAATTTGTTCTTAACCAAGATGCTCGTTCTGTATCGCTCCCATAAATTGCAGAGCCATCTATAAATGATGATATATGATTTAAGTATTCACGTGGATTTGAAGGATCAGTACCTGTGCCTTCTACAAATTCATTTCGAGAAGTGATAATATTACCATTGGATGAGAAATATTCATCGTTTTCAGGAATATCTAAAAATACAAAATCATTTGAAGATTCTACGAGTGTTATATCATGATCTAAAAACTGACCGAATACCCATACATAATCTGAAAGATTGTATTTATCTGGAACTTGTTCTGTTTGAGTAAATAACTCATTGCTTATTACTCTGGGCGATGGGAGTTCCGCATCGTTTTCCAACATCATGCCATCAGCATAATTTACCTCAGACACACGCAATATGGGAGAGTTGGCTGCGCCCCAGTTCTTGTTTTCTATATTATTACCAAAACCTGAAATAGTACGGTTTTCCTGTCCGCTCATTAGAACAGAAAAAAAGCTAAAACAGACACAGACTACTATAATTCGCATCTTCATATCAGATTATGCCCTAAGTTTTATTAATCCTTGGGTGGTTTTCTTAAAATCAAAGCGACAAATATACTATTAAGGCGCTTATTTCAGCTCAATGAAGGAAGAATTTTTCTTTTTATTTCATTGAGAATCAATATATATATGACATTTAACAGATTTTAAGTCAACCCCCTTTAACTTAGGACGAAACAACAATAATTTACATTTAGTTTTCAGGTATTTTATATTTGTCTATAAACCATCTATTTATACACAAAAGATATTTTAGATATAACTTGAAAAACTGTGCCAAACTTTTCTAAATAAAGTCACGATCTATCAATTACAAGCTATTTGATGACTTTTTTGGGCTACAACACCTATTATAAACACATTAACCGTTAATAAGTATGAATTTTGACATCTAAAAACTCAAAAAATTAATGTAGTGCAGCAAGATTTTGTGAATTGTTAAGAAAAAATGAGATTTAAATCCATAAAAAAGGTTCAATTAAGCAGATCCAATGTGATTAACATTTGGTGTGCCATGCTTTTTATTCTTATCTCTTATCAACATGTCACAGGTCAAAAAACCAATCTATCAAACTTAGAAGTCCATAACTTCAAACTCAACCAGGATACAATTATCAAAAGTGAAGGCTCAATAGTTCCAGAATCCGTAAAAATCAGCAGCCAAAATGGTACAAATGACATTTCATATAAAGTTTATAACAATCAAATTTCATTTAAAACCCCAACTGTTGTAGATTCCATTAGCCTGCAATTTAGACATATGTCAATAAATCTGGGAGAATCCCAACCGGCAATTGATTCTCTTAGGATGAATACACACGAAAGGGTCATACCTATTGCCTCTGACTACAGCAAAGAACAATACAACAACAGAAGGCTGATTCAATCCAATAAACTAGAGTACACAGGAAGTTTTTCCAGAGGTGTTTCTTTTGGCAACACCCAAGATGTTGTCCTAAATTCTAATTTCAATTTACAAATGAAAGGTGACCTAGGGAATGGCCTTTTTGTACGAGCCGCAATATCTGATGAAAACATTCCTATTCAACCTGAAGGGAATACACAAGTGCTCCAAGAGTTTGACAAAATATTTATAGAAGTTAAAAAGGATAATACTTCTGTGATAGCCGGTGATTACGAACTTGCGAGACCTGATAGTTATTTTATGAATTATTTTAAAAAGCTAAAAGGGGTCTCTATAAAATCTGACAATACTCTAAAAGGAAATTGGAAGGTTTCTAACAAGGGAAGTTTTGCTGTTTCTAGAGGAAAATTCAGACGACAAATTTTAACGATAAGAGAAGGTAACCAAGGACCTTACAGACTTGAAGGGGAGAATGGAGAATTATTCTTACAAGTGCTTTCTGGAACAGAAAAAGTTTTTGCAGATGGGAAATTATTAAAACGTGGTGAAAACTATGATTATATCATAGACTACAACAGAGCAGAGTTGAGTTTTACACCACAATTAATAATAACTGCGAACATCAGAATTATTGTTGAATTTGAATATGCTGTCCAAAGCTATCTTAGATCATTGTATGCTACTGAATCAGTCATCGAAAATGAAAAATGGCAATTTGGAATTAACATATACAACGAACAGGACAGTAAATCATTAGCAAGCAACTTAGAATTTGATTCTATAGACATTGCAAATCTAGAATTGGGTGGTGATACCGACATCTTTCGTCCCAGTCAATTTTTATTGGGACCAGAAATTCCCCAGAATACAATCAAGTACAAACTAGATAATAACAGATTGGTTTATTCACCTGTTGACACCTCTGATGTTTATGGGGCTGTGTTTACAAATTTTGGAGACAACAATGGGTCATATGTTATCGATACGTCTGCTGCAGCCAATGGGCGCGTTTACAGATACATCGGTGAAAACCAAGGTCAATATGATCCATTAATTCAGTTGGTTGCACCAGAAAAAAAACAATTAATAACATTCTCTGGAAAATATAATTTATCTGACAGTACACAAGTTTATTTTGAAACTGGATTGAGTAATAATGATAAAAATAGATTCTCTTCCGTCGACAATTTTGACAACACAGGAATAGCTTTCAATTCAAATTTTAGAGACGTTAGAAAAATAGGAAACGCGAATAAATTTCAACTCGAAAGTAAGCTAGACTATGAATATGCGCACAAAGATTTTGCAGCTTTAAACCCATATAGGAATCCTGAATTTTTCAGAGATTGGAACTTTGACAGAAATGAAGAAACACGAGATCAAAATCTATATTCCACAGAATTTAAATTTTCCAAAAATCTAAACCATATAAAGTACGGTTTGAGTGGATTTAATAATGGCACATTATACGAAGGTGTCAAACATTTGACAGAGCTTAACATAACAAATAAGTCATGGAACCTCAACGTTTATGGAGATTTACTAAATTCTACGAGCACAACTGAAACAACATCATTCTTTAGACCTAAGGCTTCTGTAAGGAAGAACCTATTCAATAACAAGTGGTTTATAGGTGGCTATTTTGAGAAGGAAAAAAACATCAGAAAAGGTATTGATGATCAAGTTTTAAATCCTATTAGTTTCAACTATGATCTTTATAAAATTTATTTGGAAAAAGCCGCTTTAAAAAATCTTTCTTTGTCATGGTCAATTACACAAAGAAATGACGACAGAGTAATTGACGAAACACTTCAAAATTCTACAAAAAGTTTTGATTACGAATTTGGTGGAAACTGGAAAAATCAAAAAAATTCTGACTTAGAATGGCGATTGGTTTTAAGGGATTATCAAGTTTCAGAAAACTACAGTGCCATTGAAAGCAGTAATAGGGTTTTCATAGGAAAGATTGATCACAAACTAAAATTATTAAATTCGGGCTTGACCCTAAATAGTTATTATGAATCAAATTCCGGTCAAGAACCTAAAGTAGAATTTCAATATATAAAGGTTCAGGACGGGGAAGGGTCTTACAGATGGGAAGATTTCAATCAAGATAGCCTAGAGCAAATCAACGAATTCATTTTGGCTAATTTTTCCGACCAGGGTTCTTATGAAAAAATTACAGTTTTCAACAATGAATTTATCAGTACCAATAAAGTGATTCTAAACCAGTCATTAAAAATTGATCCCAAGAAAATTATAAAAAACAAGAAAGCTTTTCTCAGGAAATTTTTATTTACTAGCAGATATCGGATTGACCAAAAAGCATTGAATGAAGGCACAAGTGGAAAGCTCATCAGCTTTATCAATACCGGATCTACCGACTCGCTTGTTGCTTTTACAAATTCATTTGATCACAACATTTTTTTCAATAGAGGAAATCCCAATTATGACATACAACTTTCCTACAGATCTATTAATAATAAATTTACTCAAATCTCTGGCTTTGAAAATAGATTTAATCATCAATATTATTCAAGAATAAGAATAAACTTGCGGAAAACTTTTGATGCCTTATTAGAAACTGCTGTAGGCGAAAAACATTTAAACCGAGAAAACTTTGAGGATCAAAATTTTGATATTGATTTTTGGAATATCATACCGCAACTTAACTATAGACCTACTACAAAATTAAGGTTTGTTTTAAAGTACAAAATTGAAAAAAACAAAAACGTCAGACCAGGTTCTAATCTTGAAATTTCTAATGTAAATGACATAGGTCTTGAAGTCACATGGAGACAAAATACAAGTTCGAATTTATTGCTAAGATTCAATTACGTCAAAATAAACTTTGATGGGGTTCAAAATTCTTTAGTTGAATTTGAAATGCTACAAGGACTGAAAGACGGAAACAATATGTTGTGGAGTTTAAATTACACGAGAAGGATTTCAAAAAATATAGATCTGATTTTAAACTATAATGGCAGGAAATCAGAAGAATCTAGATTGGTGAATATTGCCGGTGTACAGATGCGTGCTATTTTTTAAAATAAAAAAAGGAAGCATCTCTGCTTCCTCTACGACGTAAGTATTCAATCTAAAAAAGTGGTCAAAAGACCAAAAATTGAAATTCAATCAATTATTTTATCATATCCTTCATCATTGGGCCCATATAACTTTTTATGAGGTCCTCTAATGAATTGGCTTTTATAAGGGTCAAAAACTGCCGATCATCTTTTGAATAACAATTCAATACTGCCAATTTATCTCCTGCCTCAATCTTGAGCTTTTTCCTAATATCCTTAGGTAAAACGAGCTGCCCACGGTCGTCACAACTAATTATGGCTTCTACTGATATCGATGATTTATTCAAAATCGGTTATTTGATAAAACAAATATAATCCGTTTTTTCTGTATTTTCTGTTTTATCTGATTTTTTTGTAATTTCTTATTTATCTGATAATACTGATCTTTAAATATTGTTCTGTCCGCTTTAAAACATCAGTTGTATGCGCATCAATCCCTTTGTTCCTATATTTGGGTAATAAAAAATCACGAAATATGAAATTATGCTTGTCAATTCTTTTTATGACAACTTTTGCCTTAAGCACTTTTGGTCAAAACGTTTGGAAAAATATTGAAGAAAATCAACTCACTTCAAAATCAAATAGTGACAGAAGCATTGTTCCAGATAAACTCGCTTGCTTTCAATTAGAATACCATAAACTGGTAAAAAATCTTAAAAAAGCGCCTCTGTCAACGGATCCAAATCGTCTTGAAAATGGAGTTGATTTAGACTTACCCTTCCCAGATGGTTCGATTCGATCATTTACATTTTTTGAAAGCTCAACTATGAGTGAAAAATTGGCTGCGAAATTTCCAAATATTAAATCATACACAGGAATTTGTAATTCAGACCCTGCCATTCAATCCAAGATTGATTTTGGATACTCAGGATTTCATGCTGTGATCATAACTTCTAATGGGTCTATTTATGTTGATCCTTACTATAATGATTTTGATGAAAGCTACATGAGTTATTACATTAAAGACCACAAGCCCAATGCAGACCAAGCAAATTTCGTTTGTGGACATGAAGATCACGTTCATTCGCAAGCAAAAAACACCGATGATTCTAATATTGTCAATCAACGGAATTTAAAAAGAAAATCACTGCCTGTTATAAAAACCACTTACAGGATGGCTTTGGCATGTACAGGAAGATGGGGTTCACAACAAGGAACAGTAACACAAGTTATGTCAAAGTTTAATACAGCTGTAAATAGATTTAATATTATTTATGAAAACGAGGTTGGCATAAACTTTCAACTTATCGACGACAATGATAAACTCATATTTTTTAATGATACAGAACCCTACATTAATGTTGACAGAGGACGAGACCTTATAGGAGAAAACAGAGCCGTTGTTAATGCAACTGTAGGTTCAGAAAGCTATGACATTGGTCATGTTTTTACAGTAAGATGTACTGATGGTGTCGGAGGAATTGCAGCTTTAAATTCAGTATGTAACCCTAATAAGGCTGCGGGTGTTTCATGTATAGGAAATGCTTTTGTAGACAGGTTTGTTATTGGCACTGCAGCACATGAAGTTGGTCATCAGTTTGGGGCTACGCATGTGATGAATAATTGCAACGAAAACGACATGAGTGAAAGCCCTGTCAATAATAATATAACACCGGGCACAGCATGGGAACCTGGAAGTGGCAGTACTATAATGTCTTATGTGGGCGGATGTAGTCAAAACAATAATGTACAATCAGAAGCTGACAGCTATTATAACGCAGGAAATATCGAACAAATCTATTTTCATATAAATAATACTGATTGTGGCGTTGAAGAAATGACAAATAGCAATACGCCAGAAATACAAACACCCATTTTTGGGGATGGACTTGTCATACCTCTCGTCACACCATTTGAATTAGATGGTAATGCCACAGACAGTGATGGTGACAATCTTACATATAACTGGGACCAACATGACACAGGGCCAATCAGCATAACAGGTTCACCTATTTTAAATGCACCAAGTTTTAGATCATTACCCCCATCTGAAAGCAGTTTAAGAATATTTCCGAATAGAGCGGATTTACTGGCAGGAAGACAAAATCGTTTTGAAGTACTGCCTACATATGAAAGGGATTTTACTTTTTTATTTACAGTTAGGGACAATCACCTAGGTGCTGGTTCTACAGTATCAGAGGAAATTAAATTTAAGTCTACAGATACTGCTGGACCTTTTAGAGTAACTACGCCTTCAAGTTTGGAATTTGTTGCTGCAGGTCAAAATTATGAAGTCAAATGGGATGTAGCCAATACTGATAACGCCATTGTAGATTGCCAATTTGTAAATATTTTCTTATCCACCAATGGAGGTGTTGACTTTGACCAAGTCTTAAGTTTAGATACGCCAAATGATGGAAGTGAAACAATTGTAATCCCGAATATTATCACTGATAACGCACGTATTAAAGTTAAAGCATCTAATAATATATTTTTTAATGTCAGCAGATCTGAGCTTATAATTAGAGAGCCTACGGAGCCTGGATTTTTTGTCACTTTATCAGATAATATCTTTGATGTCTGTTTACCTAATTCTGTTGAAATAGATTTAGCAGGAACATCATTTTTAGATTTTGAAAATCCAGTTGATCTAGATATTACAGAAGGATTACCTGAAGGTGCTAATTTTTCATTTACGGAAAATCCAATGTCACCAGATGGCACTTCCAAATTGGAGATTGATTTATCTGATATAGAATCTACCAATAGTTACGAAATCACCTTAAGAGCTATTGCAGAAAACGCAGATACACTTTATCGTGTTATTAAATTAAATTTGACGGGTTCTGACTTGACAGACTTAGATTTAGTTTCGCCAGATTCGGGTGCAAGCGGTATTAACGGAAGCCAAATATTTACATGGAATAAATCTACCAATGCGGAGTTGTACAAAATTGAAATTTCTGAAAATCCATTATTTGGAACTACAAATTTTTATGAATTTAGCGACATCATAGATACATCATTCTTACCACCTGTTGTTTTAGAAAACAGTAAACTTTACTATTGGAAAATAACGGGATCAAACATATGCAATGATGGATATTCTTCTGGCATTCGTACCCTAGGAACAGCGACATTAAATTGCAAAGTTTACGAATCAACAGATCTTCCTAAAAACATATCTGCCTCTGCAGAAACCAGTGTTAACTCTGAAATTGAAATATTTGACGTCGGAGATATTGCTGATGTTAATGTAACTAAAATCAGTGGCCTACATGGACGACCAAGGGATTTAAGAGCTTCTCTCATTTCTCCTATAGGTACAAAAGTGGTGCTATTCGATAGAGAATGTTCTTCTGGTTCAAACTTTAATTTGGGTATTGACAGTGATGCACCCATTGAATTTTCTTGCCCACTTAATTCAGGTCAAACTATGACACCTGAAGCAGAGGATCTGGCATTATTTAATTCAGAAGACATTGAAGGTAAGTGGTCTCTTTTATTGGAAGATACTAAATTAGGAGAAGGTGGTCAATTTCAAGAATTCACTTTAGAGCTTTGCGCCAATGGTGTTTTTGACGCTCCATTCTTAGTAAATAATCAAATTTTATTTATCAAAACTGGAGAAACTAAAAGAATTGTAAGAAACGAACTTCTCTCTGAAGACAGTAACAATGGTCCTCACCAATTAACATATACTTTAGTTACACCTCCAACTAAAGGCAATCTTCTTATCAGTGGTGTGCCTATCGGTTTGGGTGGACAATTTACACAAGGAAATCTTGATGATGGCGTTGTAAGATATGAACATTTAGGATCAGAAAACGAGACCGATAGCTTTGTATTTACAGTTATAGATAATGAAGGTGGATGGATTGATCTCACACAGTTTGATATCAATATAGATGAGAACAATACGACCTCAACTGAAGAAATAATTACTGATAAATCTCAGTTTGCTATTTATCCAAATCCTACTAACAATTTGCTTTACATATTCAACAACAAGCAAGACAATAAAAAATGGACTATGGAATTAATTTCTTTAGATGGCAAAACGATCGCTACACAGAAATTTTCAAATAAAACATCCATTAATGTGAGGGGCATGAATGAGGGACTGTATTTTGTGGTACTTAGAAATGAAAGCGGATTAATAACCTATAAGGTTCAGGTTACAAAGTGATAAATAATATTTATTGAAATAATAAAATAGAGAAGACCTTGAGTTATCATCAAGGTCTTTTTTATATATAGCAGGCTATATTCATTCTGAGATAGCCACAGTTCTTTTCATTTCATCTAACATAATTATTTCCTCGACTTTCAAAAGATTTGTTCTTCTGTTATACAAACCAATAACTTCAACTTGATCAAAATCCTCAAAAGAAAGCTCATTTAGATATTCATTTACAAAATGTAGTTCAATAAAATCGCCGCCTTCATTATCTTGAATGTAAAATTTTTTGTCCTCATTATTTTCTTCAATAATAAATCCAGTGACCACTTTATCATCCAATTCACTTTTAAGAGAAAGACAAGCAACACATAATACGGTGCTTAAAAATAAAACTAGGGAGATATAAAATCTATTCATGGTAAGGTATTTAGACTAATGTTATAATTAATATAAAGTTAGAATACCTTTATATTGAATGCATCAGGAAAAGTACTTGATTAATTTTAAGGGAATACCCCGATCTGGCGGAAAGGATTTTTCTCAGACCGGGGCATTCATGCTGGCTTCTCAAGTAGAAAACCGAGAGGCCATTTTATATTTCCTTTCAAACAGATATCTGAAAAGAATTGGTTGAGGGTAGTCTTTTAGGACAAAAAAAGTAAAGCTTAACTAAAACACATTAAAAACATCACAAAGCTTTATTTTCATATATAACGCTAAAAAGCTTATCTGAACCTTAATATATTGAAAAAAACAATATAATTCAAATATTATTTTAAAATTATTTGAATTGAAAGAATATAAATGTTATTCGTTTTTTAATTCGAAAGCGCAACGATTCTGTCACAAGTCATCTATAGTAGATAGATTGTTTGACACTAGTGAATAGCTTTAGTAAATTAAGTCAGACATTTAAACAATCTGGTCTGTACAATATGAAAATTAGATCATGAATAAAATTTATTTATTTCTTGCCATTATCTCCTTGAGTTTTCTTACGAATTGCGGAGAAGACATCCTTGGAGAGGAAGAGCTCATCGAAACATCCACTCAGGACCCTATTTTCACTAAATCTTCTAAGGTTGTAGGTATTGTTGTTAATGAAAACAACTTCCCTATGCCTAATGTGAAAGTCACGTACAGTAGAATCGATTATACCACTGATCAAAACGGTGTATTCAAAATCGATAACATCAAAGCTTCTACCGAAGGCGGAATTCTATTTTTTAACAAAGAAAATTATTTTCAAAATTTTAAATTCTTCTACCCAGACATTGAGGCTAATGAGTACTTAGAAGTCCAGATGATAGAAATGAAAGACGCAGATGTCGTTAGTGGTATGACTGGTGGAGAAGTCTCACTTGAAGACGGTCTTAAAATTTCATTTCCTTCTAATGCATTCATTAGCACAAATGGTGTTTCTTATGAAGGTGAGGTAGAAGTCTATACACATTGGTTTGATCCTACCTCAGATAATTTGGCGATTTCTATGCCGGGCGATTTGCGAGGACTTAATAGCGAAGAGCAACTTGTTCAATTAGCGACCTATGGCATGGTGGCTGTTGAGTTGCGTTCAAGCAACGGTCAAGAACTTCAATTGGCTGAAAATAAAAAAGCGACTATAACACTTCCTATACCTGAGTTACTCAACAATTTTGCACCAGAAACCATACCAAGCTGGTCATTAAACGAAGAATCAGTTTATTGGGAAGAAGAAGCATTAGCTCAAAAAATCGAAAACACTTACGAGTTTGAGGTGTCACACTTTTCATTTTGGAATTGTGATGTGCCCTATCCTTTAGTGAACTTGACTGGAAAACTTGTTGACCAAGACAATAAACCGCTACCTTACTACAGCATATGTATCACCGCATTCAATAACACCTTAACAGGCTATGGATGGACTAACAGTAGCGGAATCTTCAATGGTAAAATCCCTAAAGGAGAAGACCTGCTTTTGCTTGTCAAAGACGACTGTGGTAATATTGTATTAGAAAGAGAATTACCTCCTTTTGAAACCGATGCCACTTTGGGCGAAATTAGAATTGACAATGCAAAAACGCTTGTTATTTCAGGTAGACTCTTTTGCACTGGTGTGCCTGTGTCTGATGGTTATGCCATAGCATTTTTTGAAGAACAAGCCACAACAATAAGTGAGGTTGATGCCAATGGCAATTTTGAAATAGTTTTATTAGAATGTTTTGAAGGAGAATTAAATATTCAAGGTATAGACAGACAGAATTTGAATACATCAGATTTTATTCAAATCACCACTAACAACCAATCCTCGCCCATTGATTTAGGAATCATACAAACTTGCGAAGAACTGGATGAGTATATAATTTTTAAGTCAAACGATAGTCAAGAAAAACTTTATACAAATCCATCTGCTAACTTCACCACTGGCTTAATAAATAATTCACCTTCCAGACTCGTAAATATTTCCATGAGATCAGGAAATGACTTTATCTATATTTCATCAATTGATCCTGAAGAAGGAGTTACTTTGCAAGCATCAGATGCCAACTTTGGACAGCAAGATGAAATCAACAATACATATAGCTCAGGAGCCTGCAGTCCAGATGATGATTGTTTAAATATAACATTTACCATGTTGTCAGAAATGGAAGGCGAATACATAGAGGGGAGTTTTATGGGCAGCCTTCCTGATAGCTTATCAGTTACAATCCCATTGATGGGCTCATTCAGAATCAGATTAGATGAAGCTGTAAATAATAGTTTTGTAAATGGCAACGTATGGTTAGATGAAAACGCAGACGGTCTTCGACAAAATAATGAAGCAGGTATTCCAAACATTAGAATCAGTAGAAACCCAGGACAAATCAATGCAATAACAGACGCAGAAGGCAATTATCAAATCACAGTGCCTACTGGAGTAGAATTTGAACTTTCTGCAAATGCAAATTCAAACTTCAGTACTTTGCCAAATGTTGGCTCTGACGAGACTATCAATAGTGACTACAATGAAGATTTCATTTATAATGGTTTTACTAATGAGCTTGTGCTCAACAATATTGACCTTGGTTTGATTCCAGGCCAAATAGCTTGCACCATTGATTCTGTCGAAAACATTGGTTGCTTAGGAGATTCAGGTTTGTTTCATTTAACAATATCAGGTGGCACACAACCTTATTCTTACGAAATATTTCTAAATGGTAATCCAATAGACTCAAATGTTCCTAATCCAGCAAACATCGTTTATTTTGATAACATAACTGAAGCAGGAGAATACTTAGTAATAGTAACAGATGCGGAGGAAAACATTTGTGAATCTGAAATAATAATTGAAGAAACAACACAAGTCTTTTGTGAAATCTCAAGTACAGATGCTTCTTGTAGCGTTAGTAATGGTACCGCCACAGTAACCTCATCTGGTGGAGCAGGTGGATATACTTACAACTGGAGTAACGGTGCAACGACCTCTGTTATAACAGGACTTGCAGCTGGAACCTATACAGTTACAGTCATTGATGCTTTAGGTTGTTCTACAACTTGTTCTGTAAATTTATCTGGCTCCGAAGCCATAACATGTATTGCATCATCAACAGCAGCAACTTGTAGTTCTTCAAATGGTACAGCCTCAGTCGAAGTGATAAATGGTTCTGGTGATTATTCTTACAGCTGGAGTAATGGGGGTACTAGCCAAAGTATCACAGGCTTAATTGGAGGAACATATACTGTTAATATTACAGACAATCTTACAGGGTGCACTACTTCTTGTAATGTGACAATAGAGGAAACAAATGGCATCACATGTAATATTGTTCCTAGCCCAGCAACTTGTGGCGAAGCCAATGGTGCCGCTACAGTCGAAGTGATTGATGGATCTGGCGATTATTCTTACAGCTGGAATAATTCAGCTACTAGCCAAAGCATCTCCGATTTAGCTGAAGGAATATATGAAGTACAAGTTGTTGACAATATCACAGGGTGCGTAACTTTTTGCGAGGTAGAAATTCAAGTTATTCCTGAAGTCTTTTTTGCAATAAATAGTGAAGAAATATTTTGCAATCCGCAATCAGGACAAACATCAGCAATTGTTTCCATAGAAATCCAAGGCGGTCAAGGCCCTTATGAAGTAAATTGGGGAGACAACAGTCCTACAATTTTTATCGATGATATCAATTTTATTGAATCACACAATTATTTGGAGGCTGATAATTATTTTATAACTGTTCAAGATGAAAGTGGCTGTATATACTCAGAAATTATTAACGTAGAAATTCCGTTCATTTCTCCCACAATATCTGGAATCGTTTGGATAGAAAATCCAAATGGCATCAATAATCTGCTAGATACCTTTGACATAAGATCGGAAGGAATCTTGGTAAATCTATACGAACCTGGTAACTTACAGGATCCACTCCTTACAACAACAACGAATAGCGAAGGAGAATACATATTCCTTGATATTGACAACGATGCAGAATATATAGTTCAATTTGTGATTGATGAAGAAGAGTATAATTTTGTAGAAAAACAAGTGGGTACTAATGCAATTATTAATAGTAAAATAAATCCTGATACTGGATACTCAGATGCTTTCCAAACCATAGGATGTTATGGATATGATAATTTAAATGCAGGATTACGTGAAAAATAAATAAAATAAATTCTTTGTCGAACCAACTTAGCATAGAAGAAATAGTAAAAGGCTGTAAGAAAGGCAATCCAAAGTACCAAAAAGCACTTGTGGACCGTTTTTCCGAGCAGCTTTATACTGTCTGTTTAAGATACATCGGTGAGTCTAATCGCGCACAAGATGTTTTGCAAGATTCTTTTATACGCATATTTAAGGCCATCAATAATTACGATCCTGATAGAGGCTCACTTGGTGGTTGGATGAGGAAGATTACAGTTAACATGTCTTTAAAAACGCTTAATAAGAAAAAAATAAAAACGACAGGCCTAGAAATAGATTTACACAATATGGTCAGTGTAGCACCCACTGCCCTTAGTAGAATGGCCAATGAAGAGCTTTTAGAAATTGTACAGACTTTGCCGGAAGGTTATAGACAAGTATTTAACTTATCAGTTATCGAAGGTTATAATCACAGAGAAATTGGTGAAATGTTAGGTATCAAAGAAGTTTCCTCAAGATCAAACTTATCAAGAGCTAAAGAAATTTTAAGAAAAAAATTAAAAGTGTTTAAAAACTCAGAGTTATGGGTGAATATAATTTAGAAAAACATATCAAGCAATCGCTTGAAAACCATCCTACAGCGTTGGATAAAAATTTGCTGTGGGAGCGTATTCAAGTTAAGCAAAAAAAGTCTGCTCTGAAAAGCTATAGCTTAATGGGCATTCTATTTTTATGTCTCATGACTACAGCGATTTATATATTCGTGCAAAACACGAAAGATAATACGCTCAGTCATCATACACCATTAAATGAAAGCTTGATACCAACAAAAAAATCAACGTCGATATTAACACAAGAAAACACAACTGACAATCTAAGCAAATCAGAAACACAAAATTTAACTCAAAACACTTCAAATAGTACTGCTTCAAACAGTTCAACTACAAATAATATAACAAAAGAAAATGGATCGGATTCACAATACAACAGCAATTCGATAGAATTAAAAAATTCTAAATCAAATAACAGCAGCGCAAAAAATTTAGCGTTGAGTCAACAAACACAAACTAATGCAAATGATCAAATACTTCAGAACAATAGTTTCAACACAAACACTAGTCTATCATCCATCTATCCAAATACTCAAAATTTAAAAAGTGGTTCAGATAAACTAAATTATAAAAACTTAGCAAATCGCTCAACTATTCAGAAAGCTACAAGTTCAGAAACAGGTTTTTCCAATTCAAATACACCCTTTAATTTAAAAGAATCCAAGCCATCTTTTATTAAAAAAGAAATGATAAATGACGCTGGTTTAATATTTAACAACAATACACTTGGCCTATTGTCTTATGAAAGAGAAATACAAAAAAGTCTTCCCGAAAAAGAAGACTGTTTTTTATATAACAAAAAATCTATAGAGTGCTATGACCCTACAAGAAAAAGAAATGCCCTTTACGTTTCTGCTTATGGAACGGTAGATTATATTTTAAAATCCAATAATACTTCAATTGAAAATCTCAACTATCTTGCAGAGAGAGATTCGACTACACATTATCAAATCAGTAACCGTGCAGGCATACAATTAAAATACTTATTGACAAATGGGTTTTATATAAAATCGGGGATAGAGCAAGCCATAATAAGAGAAAACTTCTATAGAAGAACAGTTACAACCACAACAGAAATTAAACCCGATCAATTGATCAACGTGGATGTTAACTCAAATGGAGATACAACTAAAACTTATGGCAATGCGCTAGTAACAACAGTAGCCGCCAAAACATGGGATGTCAACAATACACATAAGTCATTAGACATTCCTTTTTTAATTGGTTATCAAACTAAAAAAGGACGAATCAAATATGGTTTAGAAGCTGGAGTTTTAATGAACTTAAATTATGATTTTAGTGGCTGGTTAATCGGGACCAACGGACAACCTACCGAGAGTGTAAGCACTGGCAACTCTTACTACAGCACGACATCAGGCTTAAACTTAACTGGTGGGCTTAATATAATTTACGCACTGACGGCTCGTTTCAATGCGCTTGCCATTGCCAGTTTCAGGTCTAATATGGATACAGTTAACGCTAACATTAATCCAATTAAAGAAAAAAACATGCACATTGGTATTGGCTTTGGAATTGAATATAAACTCAATAAGAAATAAAAAAAAATGCACTTCAACTGTTTGAAGTGCATTTATTATAAACCCTTAATTGTTTTTAGGTACTTTCTTTAAAAGCACCCTTAAACATTCCGTACCAAAGATACTTTTAAAGAATAAGTCCATTTGAGAGATTCTTCCTACAAAGGCCCTACGAAGAACTCTACAAATCCTATACATATTAAATAATAAACTAATGTAACCCACCATCACTCAGAAACAATTGCCTGAACATTAGACATTTATATATTATTAATGGTAAAATAATAGCTTTTTTCTATATCAATAATGCATTGTCAATCCCAATAGATTGCCCAAGATTCTAAACAAAACTCTAAAAATAGTAGCGTTTGAATTGTAGATAAATATCATCGATCAATAATTCTATAATTTCATCTTCATCATTTCTAAATTCCCCATTTCGCACTTTAAAACGATCTGGAATAGCCCTTTCATCACCAGATAGATTATAGCGTTCAGCTTCATCACGAATGACCGCATCAAAAGTTTGATTCCTAAAATCACATTGATTATTAAACCTATCAATTGTCGCTCGAGCACTCCATCTATAAGTTCTCTCAATGATTTCTATGCCTACTGATCCGTTAACCGTTTTATAAATCGGTTGTTGCCTAGAGACACCTGATGTATCTACAACTGTCTGGTATCCATCAATAATTTCTTCGGAAAAGTTTTCGGTTGTATTGCGCGCTCTTCGATCAACATCGAGTCTGGCAAAATCAAGCTCAATTCTGCAATCTAGATTTTCGACATTTCTTTCAAAATAAATATTGACAAAATCATTTGTTTTAACTCTTTCAATATCATCAAATCGTTGGTCAATTTCCCATCCCACACCTACTTCCCAAGATTCAGCTTCTACAAGAATATTTACAGTACCTGCCATTAGCGCTCGATCAACTAAAATATTCAAATCACCATACTCATTTCCAATAGAATATTCGCCCACTTTAGAAAACATATAATATGCATCTTGTGCTTGTGTTTTATCTCCCGTCTCTTCAAAAGCCAACATTGACTCTTTCCCCAACTCATAATAATTTTTAGAAATATCTTCTTTTAATAACTTGTTTTCTGATTCTATTTTATTTATTACGGTATTGTAACTCTGATCTAAATATTGCCAACCCTCTGAATACCTGTCCAATAAATCATTGGTATTAAAGTACGCCTCTTCCCAATCTTCAATCAAACTTGAGTTCAACAAATCAGCATTTTCGTTTTGATACTTTTTTATCAACTCATTGAAAGATTTATTCAATATCTGCTTATCCTTTCTCTCCCCACTCCCATTCTTTAAGTTCTTTAAAGATTGATCAAATGCTCTATCAAATTGGCCTTTATTAAAACTCTTTTGAGGGCTCGCACAAGCAAATACAAAAACTGAAAAAAAACTAAAGATATAGATGCGCATTTATTGAAATTGTATTTCTATGTAAATTGAGTAGTTGATATAAAATCTATTCTATACAAATGAGGCTTGCCACATCACCTAAAATACATAAGCTTTAAAATTATCATCAGATCTAATCCCACCAAACATTTCGAATAATTTACAGCCTCATATTGCGACAATACTTAATCATTCGGTTATTTCATTATAGTATCTAATATAGTGATCAAACTCTAAATTAGAAACTTTACGGCCAGAACGTAAAAATGTTAGAGAACCATTATTTGGTACATTCTCTACAATTAAGGATTGCAATCGATTGACAGTCCCCAAATTGCCATCAATTATTTTAATGCTTTCGGGTATAAACTTTCGTAAATGTGTTTTAAAAAATAAAAAATGTGTACATCCTAAAACTACAGAATCAAATTCATTCCAATTTACATTAGAAAATTTTCCTTTCAAGTAATCGTTGATAAGTGGGTCAAAAAAATTAAAATATTCTGCAAACATCACCAACTCTTGCAATGACATTTTTTCTGCCCTATCGCCAACTTTTAGGTTATCTATTAAATCGTTTAACTTATGCAAATCCAATGTTCTATCTGTAGCACAAACTAAAATTTTTTTGCTCCCAACGCCAGTAGCTGGTTTAATTGCGGGTTCCATGCCTACGATAGGAAATATAAACTTCTGTCGCAAATCAGTGATCGCTACACTTGTTGCTGTATTGCAGGCTAAAACGACGGCCTTCACTTCTTCCACTTTAAAATATTTTAAAGCATTCAAAACCATTTTTTTAATCTCTGCTTTCGATTTAGTGCCATAAGGGACATGATCCGAATCGGCATAGTATACATAATGCTCATGAGGTAAAATGGCACGCGCCTCTTTTAGAACCGTAAGTCCCCCAACACCTGAATCAAAAAAAACTACTTTCATACCATAAAAATAAATTCGAAAATAGGATAATAACTTGTGAATAAAAACATTGAACAAAGACAGTTACCTGCTCGCCCTTATTTAATAGAAAAAACTGAACAGCATATATTTATTTTACACAACATTTTTAGTCTGAGCAAGGAATCTAAACCTAGTAATAATTTGTTTAGTGGATCGTAGGTGTCAAAATCAGTAATAGAAAATTTGAAAACAACTATCCCGATATTAGCCATCGGGTAATGCACTGACTCCGTTTCGGTCTGAAGATCAAAATCGAAATTTTCTATTTAGATCACCACATTTGCAAGGATGAAAATAGTATTTGACTTCGAGGCAAAGCCATCGGAGAGTTCTTATTATTAAACTACTTTAAAGAATTGGTTGACAGATCTTACAGGCACATGACTGAAATGTATGGCTAAAATAAAAAACTAACGTGTCAATAAAATATACTCATAAAGCACACGATCTAAAAATTTAGAACGATTTTGATTACGTAAATCCACATCAAGTTCCGTTGCTATTTTTTGACTGATTTCCCTCAATACTTCTTTAATACTATCATTGGGGTGTTGCCTAAATCTCAGAAGGCTTTGCTTCAGCAACAACATATCCTCATCTGAAAATTCTTTAATTCTTGGATAAAGAATCTCCTCTGCTTTATCAAGATTCAGGATACTTTGAAGCGTTATTGCGTTTTCATTTCTTTGCTTTACGACAGAGGTTTGAGAAATAATATCACCTATCCTTTGGTTTTTTTTAGATGACATAATAAACATAACAGCCAGCATACCCAATGAAAAAGCAATATCAACCATCCTAAAAATCCACCTCATAAAATAGTCATTAACAGAAGGCATTCTGCCGTGCAAAGTAACCACCCTGATTTTAAGTAACATCTTGCCTGGGGACTGACCTTTATTAAATACTTCAAAAATAAAATGATAAAAACTGACAACTAAAAAAATTAAAATATACGTCAGAATCATGTAACCTCCAACCACAATATTTACAAAAAAGCTATAAAACAAAACAATAAACCCATCTATAGTCCAAGCTAAAATACGTTGAATAGTGGTCGCCAATTCAAAACTGACAACAATATTGTGAGATGTACTAATTTCTATTGTATTCATATGTATTTTAGAAGCCTCCCCGAAAGATAAATAAATATTTATCAACTATGATTAAACGAAATGTTTCGCTTTGATTAAATTTGGAAAAATCAAATTATTTGACAGAATCTCAATTTATAGAACAAAATCATAAACAATGGAAGGAGCTTGAAGCTTTGCTAGAAAGGCAAACCAAAGATGCAGATAGGCTTCACAATTTGTTTGTTAAAGTATCTAGCGATCTTTCTTACGCGCGTACCTTTTATCCTAACAGATCAGTCAGACTATATTTAAATAATTTAACACAGCGCGTTTTAGATTCTATGCGCACCACGGAAGATAAATTCAGCTTTCAAAAAATTGTAAATTTCTTTGCACACATTTTACCTTCTGAAATATACAAATCGAGAAAAGCATTCCTCGTTTCTTTGTCTGTTTTTTTAATTGCACTGGGAATCGGAATAATTTCTAGTGCACATAATGATGAATTCCCTACTATAATTTTAGGCGAAAGCTATATAGCAGAAACAGAAAACAATATTAACAATGGAGACCCGATGGCCATTTATAAGGACGATGACAAAGTGGGCATGACTTTAAGAATCACAACCAACAATATAAAAGTTTCTTTTCTTGCGTTTGTCCTAGGTCTTCTTGGATCCGTAGGCACTATTTTCGTATTAATGTCAAATGGCATAATGGTTGGCGCATTTCAATATTACTTCTTTAGTAAAGGATTATTTTTAACATCTTTTCTCACCATTTGGATTCATGGTACCATTGAAATTTCAGCCATAATAGTTGCTGGTGCTGCAGGTATTGTTTTGGGAAATGGTTTATTGTTTCCAAAGACTTACAAAAGAACCACAGCACTGCAAGTATCAGCCCTCCGTGCACTACGCATCCTGCTGGGCACAGTACCTTTGTTTATAATTGCTGGGTTGCTAGAATCATTTGTAACGCGACAAACACATCTACCTACTGTAGTGAAAGCGGGAATAATATTTCTTTCTTTTATTTTTATTCTTGTAATGTTTGTCATCTACCCATGGTATCATAACAAGTATATTCAAAAAGATTATCACAACTTTGATATAATCCCTAACCACACTGATGCGTACTCAATTAATAGGCACAGCTTTAGATCGCTTTCGCAAATTTTCAGTGATAGTTTTTTCGAATTTAGAAAATATTTTGGCGCAAATTTATCTCAAATCTTACTTCCCTCATTGGCAATGCTTACAATTTCCCTTTGGATCTTTATAAAATTTAATATTACAGATATTCCCTTTGACGAAAAATTTATTTCATTTTACAAATTAAAACATGGTAGTCCTATTTTCGTATTTACATTGTGGGTACTGGTAAGCTTGGCTATTTGTTTTTTAAAAATAACAATGGCAGAAGGCGTAAAAAGTGGTTTAGAAAAATTAAAATTTATCAAGCAATACTATCCAAAAATTTCATTAGCCGTTTTGCTATTATATTTACCATATGCTATAATACCCAATAACTTTTCTTGGATAGCTTATTTAATTATACCTCCACACTTTTTTGTTTTGCTTATTGAAAAAATAACAGGTGAAGCGCGCTTTAAAAATTATTCTATATATGATTTATACAGCATTTCGATGAGAAATTGGCCTCAATTTCTCGTCATCTATGTTGTGCTTTTGTTTATTTTCTGGATGAGTATAATACTTATAAATTCTCCAGTAACAGGCGTTGTAATTGATTTTATAAAGTGGCACGATATATTTGAAAACTTTAGAGCTGAAAACTTATTTGTCAGTCATTTAATGCATTGGATAATGTTTTGCATAGTGTTCCCATTAAGCTACTATTTAATCTCTAATGAGCTCTACTCTATTGATTGCAAATTAACATCCTTTGATCTAAATGAAAGATTAAAGAAATTCGGAAAAGACGCATTAGTATTTGAAAAAGAATGAAAGCAGTAAACATAATATTATTTCTACTTCTTTCATTAACGAACAATCTGTTCTCGCAGGCAGACATGACTTTAAGCCAACAAAAGAGCCTTGAAAAAGATGAATTTGAAATACTACAAAAACAACTAGACTACAGCAAAACAAAAAGAACTCTTGTTCCAAGAGAACAAAAGACGAAAAAAAGAAAGAAGGAAAAAGACATGCCAAGCTTCGCCTTACCTGGACTCGGTTCTGGTCTATCAATATTAGCATACGCAATTGTAATAATCCTAATAGGATTTTTACTCTATTTTATTTTCTCGAATATTAAACTAGATCAAAAAATAGAAGCTTCTTCTGAAATTGATATTGAAGAAATTGAAAATATCGAGGAACTAGATACAAGAATAGCCTATGAAGAAGCTATTAGAAACGAAGACTACAGATCTGCCATTAGAATGCAATTTTTATATGTAATGCAGATTCTTAGCTTAAAGGAACTGATCGTGTGGAAACCTGAAAAAACCAATAGAGATTACAACAGAGAAATAGATGATATAGAAATCAAGAATGAATTTAGACAACTCGCCTCTTATTTTGAAAGAATTTGGTATGGAAACAATATAATAGACGAACAAAGGTTTAATAGCCTAAATGCTTTTTACATCAATTTTATAAAAAAGCATAATGTCAAATAGAACTACTTTTATTATACTAGGAATTTTGATGTTACTTGTGATTGTTTCAATGGCCACTTGCTTGGAAATAAAAAAAGTACCTGATGTCAATTGGGATAAAAAATATGAATTTGACTTAACCGAACCCAATGGTACATGGTTATTTAAATCTATGGTTGAAGAACTTTTTGGCGAAGAAAAAACAATTTTACTTAAAGAGGATTCTCTAAATTTCAATTATGGCCAAAGCAATGACCTTTATATTTATCTAGGATATTTTACAGAACTACGGGAATCAAAAAGAGACAGCATTGTAAATTGGGTCAAAAATGGAAATAGTGCTTTGATAATTTCGCATTATTCTAACTTCGAATTGCCATATGAAATTGAATTTGATTCTTCAGAATATTATTTAAAAGCAGAAACAAGTAACTTCAGAGACTCCATACTTTCTTTCTATTTCAAACCTGATCAGGATAATACTGATACTTTGACTGAAGGCACTTATAATCATTTTGGGAGAACTTTAGATGAACCTGAATTTACATATTTTTATTATTTTAATAATGAAATGAATGAAGAATTCAGCCCACTTCTTCATGTATCAGACACGAGTAGCTTAATGGTTATGAATACACATGGAGAAGGAGAAATATTCTTTCATAGTGCCCCTGAATTTTTTGTCAATGTGGCATCATTCCAAGATTTCTATTTAGCCCATTTTAATTTTGTGCTTTCTCACTTTGATCCTGATACAATATATTTAGATCAACCTGATGAAAACTACTCTTACAATAACGACACTGAAAAAGCAAGCCCCTTGCAATTCATTCTTTCGAGCCCAGCATTAAAATGGGCATACTATACATTATTAATGGGGGTACTAATTTTTATTTGGTTTGGGAGCAAGCGAAAGCAAAAAGAAATTCAGACCGTGCAAGAAAATAAAAACACCTCGCTTGAATACATTAATACTGTAAGCCTTCTATACGAATCGCAAAATCAAAATCAAAAACTTGTACAACAAATGAGGCACATCTTTTTTGAAAAAATGAAAAGCAAATATTACATTGATCAAAAGAATCCAGATTACAACTATTTACTTTCTAGAAAGTCTAAAGTAGACATTTCAGATATCGAAAAAATCATTAAAAAACTAGACAGTTCTCTACATTACGAATTTACCGACGATCAGCTTATTAAGCTGCATCAGCAATTAGAAACATTTTATAAAAATTGTAAATAAATGGAAGACCTCGCAAACACAACACCAGATGGTGAAGAAAAAAAGGCGCAAGCGCAATCTTTAAATCAACCAATAGAACAACAAATCACTGAGGTAGAACAAGTTGGTTTTAGACAACGTATAGACCTTTCGCCTACTCAAAATAAAATTAATCAACTTTTTAATGAATGCGCTAAAGTTATTATTGGTCAAAAAGAATTAATTGAATTGATGATTACGTGCATTTTGGCAGATGGACATATATTACTTGAAGGGGTTCCCGGTATAGCTAAAACTTTAAGCGCGCGAGTTGTTGCCAAGACAATTAAAGTAGATTTCTCAAGAATCCAATTTACCCCTGACTTGATGCCCGCAGACATCATTGGCACATCTGTGTACAACATGAAAGAAGCAGAATTTAATTTTATAAAAGGGCCGATTTTTTCAAACGTTATTTTAATAGACGAAATAAATAGAGCACCCGCAAAAACCCAATCTGCGCTCTTTGAAGTCATGGAAGAAAAGCAAATCTCTTTTGATGGCGTAACATACCCCATGGCCAGACCTTTTGTAGTCATAGCTACTCAAAACCCTGTTGAGCAGGAAGGTACGTATCGTTTACCAGAAGCACAACTGGATAGGTTTTTAATGAAAATAAATTTAAGATATCCTACCCAAAATGAAGAATATAAAATTCTTCAGAGATTTAAAAACTATTTAGGTCCAGTAGATACAAAAGCTATCGAAAGCATTTTGACTCCCGCTGATGTTTTTAATATTCAACAAACACTCAGTCAAATATTTGTAGAGGATCAAATGTTAGAATACATTACAAAATTGGTTCAAGAAACAAGAAACCATGCAAAAATATATCTTGGCGCTTCACCTAGAGCTTCTTTAGCAATATTGAAAACCTCGAAAGTCACTGCAGTCATAAACGGCAGAGATTTTGTTATCCCAGATGATATTCAATATGTTGCCCCACATATTTTAAACCACAGGCTTATTTTAACTCCAGATGCTGAGATGGAAGGCTTGACAAGTTTTTCAATAATTGACGAAATCATTAAAACTGTAGAGGTCCCTAGATAATGTTTAAATCATTTTACATAAAACCCCTTTTCTACTACCTGATTGGACTTTCTGTTGTTCTATTTGTGCTGGCATTTTCTTGGCCCAAATTATTTATATTGGCGAAAATATCATTACTAATTATTTTCATCATTGCGTTTCTAGATGCTTATATATTAAATAAACAGAAAAACAAAATCCATTGCACGAGACAAGTTCTAGAAAAACTCTCTCTAGGAGATGACCAACAAGTCAAATATACTATTGAGAATCAATCAGATCTTAATTTAGATGTTGCACTTTTTGATGAACTTCCATTTCAATTTCAATATCGAAAAAAAATTACGAACAATCTTATTCACGCTCAAGAAGAGATTGAAGATATATTTTTCATCAGGCCAACTGAAAGAGGAGTTTATAACTTTGGACGTTTGCATTGTTATATCTCTAATCCTAAAATTGGATTGATCCAAAAAAGAATAACAATCAATTCACCGTTCACAGTAGAAGTGCATCCAAGTATCATACAAATGAGAAAATATGAATTACAGGTTTTCTCAAAAACTGCCTCGCTTTCAGGTATTAGGAAGGTGAGAAAAATTGGCGAAAATGATGAATTCGAACATATCCGATCATACATTCAAGGAGACAATATAAAGTCATTAAACTGGAAAGCGACGTCCAGAAAAAATCAATTGATGATTAATCAATTTCAAAATTCACGGTCGCAAATGGTTTATTGTATCATTGACAAAGGTCGCTCAATGAAAATGCCATTTTATGGATTAACCTTACTTGATCATGCTATAAACTCTGCACTCGTTATCTCTAACATAATTCTTAAAAAATATGACAAGGTCGGCTTGATAACTTTTTCTGATAGAATAGGTGCAGTTGTTAATGCCAAAGCTACAAAAAACCAATTGGAGTATATTTCTAGAAAACTGTATGACCAAAAAACAGGATTTAAAGAATCTAATATTGAGTTGCTTTTTCATACTATCAGAAAACAAATAACGAGAAGAAGCATTTTGCTGTTCTTTACAAATTTTGAACAGACTTATGATCTTAATAGAAATCTAAGCTATTTAAGATCAATAGCAAAAAAACACTTACTCATTGTCATTCTCTTTCAAAATACCGAGCTTGTTGAAACCAGTCAAATGGAATGTGAGAAAAAATCTGACATCTATTTAAAAACATTTGCAAATAGAATGTTGGTAGAAAAGAAAGAGATTGAGCGCAAAATGAATATCAATGGTATTCAAACTATTCTGACAAAACCAGAAGATTTATCCATAAATGTTATTAATAAATATCTTGAAATTAAGTCCAAGAGAATGTTTTAAAATTAGTCAAGAAAACATTCGCCAATACCTTTAATTCAATTCTTATTTATCTTCCTTATTACTCTAACTTTATTAAATTACAAATTCAAAATTAACGCCTGAAGTTATAGTCAGTGGAAATTTAAATTCTACAATATTATACACGCAATGAATTTTATTATTTCTTTTTCTTGCTAGACTTCGCTTTGGGATTAAATTTTAGGCATTCCCTAACCCAAAAAAGCAAGTCTTCATCAAGATCGTATCCTTCAGGATGTACATATATATAGTTTTTCATTTTTCGTTTTCCTGATTCCATGATATTACAAAAAGGTCTAGCCACTAAGATCTCAATATTTTCAGGATCAACGCGAGCCATAATACCCCCTTTAAATATACCAAGGCAAAATTTATCATTGACCATGAACCCTAGTCCGCCCATCATCTTTAAAGTATTAAATTGAACACCTTCCTCATTTAAAGCTTGGCCGATCCTATCAGCAAGATATTCATCATGCGCCATGAGACTATTTTAATTTTTCAATTTTCTTTATGATTTCATCAGCTTCTAAGGCTTTTGCATCCGAAGCTTTTCGATCAGTCTTTGAAAGCCTAAATGCCTCTTCTTGCAATTTCTTGTATTGCTCTTGTAATTTTTCAATTTCCGATTTGCCTTTAAATAATCCGAACATATTTATATATATTTTTTTGTTTAAAATAATTAGCGTTTACCTAAAATCTTGGCTTTGTAAAAACTGCGCCTTCAAAGACATTATTTTTAATAAGAATTTCTTCTCTATACTGCCATTAAAAGCTGCTTTCATTTTTATGTGGTCTTGCAAACTGTATACTGTTAAGTTTTCACCATCATGGAATAAAGTTAACTGATAGTAAGGAATCACCCAAGCATAAATACGCATTGTAGACTGAAAACCCACTACTAAACCTTGCTTCCTGATTTCAATATTACAATACTTTGTATCTTTAAAATCATGCAGCAATTGTTTTATTGATTCAGAACAGTCAACTAAAACCATTTTTCGACTACCGTTACCTTTCAGGCGAATCCGCTCAATAAAAGAGTAAGCAGGTCCTGCAATTTTTGCAATCTCTGCTTCAGTTTTGCGCGAAGGGTATGTGATGTTAATGACCATAAAGACAGATAACACAACCGCACCTTCTTTGTTTAAAAATACAACCCCTAAAAGATGGTATTTCTCTCCATTTTCAAACGATTGCTTATTCCTAATTTATGGGGCTTAATATCTAGTCTACAATACTTCATTCTAGGACAAATTAAAATTATAGTTTTCATTCCTCCTCAGATCATTATATTTCACCTTACTCTGATCTGCAAACCTTATTTACAAATATAGCTCATAAGAAGATTTAAAAATTTTATTTCTCAAAGGTGATGACCTTTTGATAAATCTTTCGATATACAAATAAACACCAATAAGATTGGAGCATCTAAGTGAAGTTGCCAGTACAAGAAGTGTTTGAGCAATGAATCATTTAATAAATTTTAAACATCGTAAATATGAAAACACTTTTCACAATTTTGATTTTATTCACCACATTTAATTTTGGAATTAGTCAAATTCAAATTGGTGATGATTTGACAGGTATTTTAACAGATGATGATTTTGGATATTCTGTTTCTATATCAGATGATGGTCAACGTGTTGCCATCGGCGCTCCAGGTAATATTATAGGCCAAGAGGCGGGCTATGTTCAAATTTTTCAGAAGTCAGGAACAGATTGGGTCCAACTTGGGAACACCATAACTGGCAAACTTCCATTCAATAATGCTGGAGGGAGATTAGCGCTTTCGGGAGACGGAAATAGACTTATACTAGGTGCAATATATAATAATAATGGAACCATGTCAGGCTCTGTGTTAGTATATCAATACAACGGGTTTGATTGGGCACAAATGGGTTCTCCACTAGGGACTGTAGATGAATTAATGAGTGTAGGACGAGCAGTTGCCATATCAGGAAACGGAAACGTCATTGCTTTTACTACCACAATGGTAACATCCATCAGTGAAATAACAGGCCGTGTTGATGTATTTGAATGGCAAGGTAGTGGATGGCAAAAAAGAGGAAATACCTTTCTACCCACTGAAACATTTGACTTATATGGATACGCTTTAGATCTGTCTGATAATGGGTCAAGAATAGCCATAGGTGCCAGTAATGGGATTGCACCTGCAACTGGCCAATCAAGTGGCTTTGCTCAAATTTTTCAATTTCAAAATGGGAATTGGTTACAAGTAGGCAGCAATATTTACGGTAAATATTCTTTGAGTTCTTTTGGAAAAGATGTTTCACTTTCAGGAAATGGCAATAGAATTATAGTTAGTGGACCAGGATCAGTCAATGGACTAATACTAACGGGTACTGTGCGCGCATTTGATTTCAATGGAAATGATTGGCATATGGTGGGAGATGAATTGATTGGTACCGAAAATTTTGATCGATTTGGTGAAGGGATCAAGCTATCTAAAGATGGAAACTCTTTTGTTTATGGATCGACTCGAGATGGAAATGGTGCAGGATGTGCTGCTTTATACAAATTGGTTGGAAACTCATGGGAAATGCATCAGAATAAAGTTTGCGGTGATTTTGATAGAGATGATTTTGGTTTTTCTGTTGATGTCTCAAATAATGGAGCTAGTATAGTTACAGGAGCTAGAGTCAACGATGAAGACGGAGTCAAAAACGGGTACGCTCGAGTATGGAATTATGAAATGACATCTAGCAATCTAAACCTAGAAGAGCGCACTTTAAAAGTTTTTCCCAATCCCGCATCGGACAGAATAAGTTTACAAACCAATAGTGAAGAAACAACCTTTTTAAGCGTTTACAATATGAACCAACAGTTGGTACTGCAACAAATCGTAAAACCAAAAGAGGAGATTGATATAGAATTCTTAAGTAGTGGAATGTATATTTTGTTGATTCAAACTGGAGATCAAAACTTTTATAGCAAGTTGATTAAAAATTAATATTAATTATCGTTTCATACGATTAGATTTTTTTTAAATCCGAGTGAATTTAAAAGAGTATTTTTAATTCACTTGGATTTATTTTTTATTATTCATTCTAATTTTCTTCAAATTATCCATTGTCAGCCACAGTCCAATAATTGAACCAGAGACTCCAATGATATATTGACTCGAAGCAACCAGACCAATACCGCTTAATATTGTAAGAATACCTAATCCTAAAAATAGTTTGCTTTCCATGTTATGTAATTAAGCTTAATTTTAATGATGCTTTTAACTCAAATAGAGCTATTCCTTAAAACAAGAGCAACTCAATTTAAGTTCAAGATACAGATAAAGTCTTTCAATTTATCTCGTTTCCTAGTTTCAATACTTTACTATGACAGCACCTGTTAACTCCAACGATCATAAAATTTTTATTTCTATATTCTGAGCAATCAAGTAAAATTAATTTTCTATTTAATCAACTCTATATACAAGGAAGTCCAAAAATTTTCCACAATCTTTGCTTTTAGTATATGAAAAGGGTATGTGATGTCAATGACCCTAAAGTCGCCAACAACAACATACCCCTTTTGATTAAAAATTCAATCCCTTAACTAAAAAGGCATTTCTTTTTTGTCAAAAGTCACAAACTCATTAGCTATGATTTCAGTAAAATACTTTTTCTCCCCTGCCTTATCTTCATAAGACCCAGATTGTAATTTACCTTTAATCAATACCTGACTGCCTTTAGTTAGAATACTACTCATAAATTCGGCCGTCTTACCCCAAGCCACAATATTATGCCATTGCGTTTCTTGGACTTTTTCGCCCTTATTATTTTTGTAATATTCGTTGGTAGCCAAAGAGAATGAAGCTTTTTTAGAACCGGTGCTGACTTCTTTGATAACAACATCTTTTCCTAAATTGCCAATGAGCTGTACTGAATTTCTTAAACTATTCATAATAACTTATTTGTATTCCGATATTCGGAACGGGTTAAACAAAAAGTGATCAAAACGATCAATACAAATATTATTAACTTTTATAAAGCGTGTCGATTAACAAACGTTTACTTACGTTTATATACGTTTAAAATGAAACACTAAAAGCAGACTATTCTCTAATCTAGAACTAAGCCTATGCGAAAAATTCAGTTTACCATCTTATATTAAAAATTTGAAAATCGAAGTTATATTTCCTTAAAACACTAAAAGACTTTGAGTTATTTCTCAAAGTAATCTCAAAAGTCAAATTAGAAATTTGATTCGTAATTTAGAAATACTTCATAAATGAAAAGTTTTTGAAGACTCTTGAAATTTATGAATTTTATTTACCAAAATACTCCATGACCTTGCTACAAAAGCAACAGTTGCAGATTTTGAAACAGATGGAATCATAAGTTCTAATCAAACTATAAATGCAAATGCAGAAGTTGATAATAATTCAGGTGATGAGATAATTTTTTTAGGTAGAATCAAAACTGTAATGGATGTTCTATTTAATGCCTTCATTGATAGTTGTACTGGTGCTCAAACGCAAGATTCTAAAACTGAAAGCGATTAAAATTAATTCCCAACAAATAAAAAAGTAAATAGCCAATGAATTACGTTCCTTTTGTTTTTTTTATTTTTCGAATTATTCAATACTTTGTTTCCATCGTATAAAACTTTAGCTTTATCATTCAAATAATCAAAAAATTAATCAGATGAGCAATTTTTTAACGACTACAAGAAAATTTATTTATGATATGATTCCAGTAATGATTGGAGTCTTTCTAGGATTCTCATTAAACAACTTTGCAGAAAATAAAAAACTGCAAAAACACCTTGTCAATCTTGACAAAATGTTACAATTAGAGATCCTAAATAATCAAGAGAACATTAATCATACCTACGATTACCATGCCCAACTCAAGAAAGATCTAGAGGTAATAAATAAAAGCGATGACATCATGAAAGCAGTTGGCGCATTCCAATTCAAAGGTCTTCGTCCAGGCAATATTGATCAAAGTGCTTTTGAAACTGGGGTACAAACAGGCATCATCCAAGAAATGGAAATCCATAAGGTTTTAAACATAAATAAATTATATAATCTCCAAAAAAGTTATTCCTCATTTAATGAATCTATGATGAGTGCTATTTTAAATAAAGATTTTCCGCAAACTAAAAATGAAACTGAAAAGTTCGTTACGTCCTTAATTATGAACATGAATGACGAACTAGGGTTTGAAGGAAGATTGAAAAAAATGTATACAGAAGTTCTTAAAGAATTTGAATAAAGAAAAGCAGAAACAATCCCATGCCCCTGGTTTTGTTTATCTTTTATTCTTTCCAAGTTATGCGCTTAACAAACTTGAAAATCGACCTCTATAAGCATAAACTAATGCTATATTTAAAATCATTCCCAAAGCAGCTCCACCAAAACTAGCCATATCATGCATGCATGAATAAGGAAGGCAATACACATAATAGCGCACATGACTGTCAAAACCAAGGGAACAAATTTATTAGCTAATAAGGCTACCCCACCTAAAATTTCAAGTACACCTATAATATTCAAAAACCCGGATGTAGCATAAATGCCCATTAGCACACCGCCGTCTCCTTCAATGACAGGCATTGGTAAAAATCCTATAAATTTATTCAATCCAAACACGAGGCAAAAAATGCCAAATAGGATTCTAAGTCCCATGGTTACTTTAGAGTTCATAAGTCAATTTTGATTTGTTTCATCTACAGCTATAGAAATAGAGACAAATTATAGAATCTTAATTTGTATAAATATTAAAATCAAACACAACGCCGCTTGACGACATTGGTTATGAGATAGACATTTACCGTCGACTTAAGCAAAAAGAACAATATTTATTTCAAACTAAACAACAACAATTCGTCAAGGAATTTTAGCTTTGCAGAAAAATTAAATTATGTCCGCATTAGATAAAATAGATCCCGCATTAATTAATATGGCAATGGAAAATGCCTCATACGACAACGATATTAATATTGCTATCAAGACTTCAAAAGGTGATATTAATCTCACTTTATTTGCTACCAAAACACCTAAAACAGTTTGCAATTTTCTAGAATTATCCAAGTCAGGTTATTATGATGGATTAAATTTCCACAGAGTTATACCAGATTTTATGGTTCAAGGAGGTTGTCCAATGGGTTCAGGCGTTGGAGGCCCAGGCTATAAATTTGCTGATGAGTTTCACCCTGAATTAAGACATGATGCCCCTGGTGTTTTATCGATGGCCAACGCCGGACCCGGCACAAATGGCAGTCAATTTTTCATCACACATGTAGAAACGTCTTGGTTAGATGGCAAGCATACCGTTTTTGGTAAAGTACACTCAGACTCAGACCAAGAAGTTGTCAACAGCATAGTTCAAGGCGATACTATCAACAGTATTGTGATTAAATGATAAAAAATATCATTTTTGATTTAGGTGGTGTACTCATAGATTGGAATCCCAAATATGTTTACAGAACTATATTTAAGACAGAAGAAGAAGTCAATTGGTTTCTAGAAAACATCACTGTCATGGATTGGAATGTCCAACAAGATGCCGGTAGAGATTTAGATCAAGGGACAGCTTTACTTGTCGAGAAATTTCCTAAGTGGGAAAATGAAATAAAAGCATACTATGGCCGCTGGACAGAAATGTTGGGCGGCCCTATAGATGGCTCAGTTAGAATCCTCAAAGAACTTCTAGATAAAAAAAACCATCGCATCTTAGCCCTCACTAATTGGTCACACCAAACCTACCCTATTGCACAAAAGCGATATGATTTTTTAAGTTGGTTTGAAGGCGTGGTCGTATCTGGAGAAGAAAAATGCATTAAACCAGATCCAAAGATTTACAATATTATTTTAGATCGTTATGCGCTTAACGCGAATGACTGTCTCTTTATCGATGATAATCAAAACAATGTTGATGCTGCCATTGCTTATGGTATGGAGAGTGTTTTGTTTGAAAGTCCAGAGAAGCTGAGGAGTCAGTTGGAGGAATACAAAATAATGTAAAACTGATTGAGTCAGAAGGTATCAAGGGTATCAAAGTGTGTAATCCTAAAATTACTTTACAGATTAAATTAATGAGCTGTAATAGGTTTACAGTCTAAGAAGTTTTCTAATATTAGTTTTCATAATATAATAATGTACTGTTATTGACTTACAGAACATAAAGCTTTCTAATTCAATTGTCACTAAGTTTTTCAAAAAACAGCATTGGAATTATCAACTTATTGATCAGTTCTTTCATATATAAGAAAATAGTATGGGAGATGTCAATAAATTAAAAATATGGCAGATGTCAAAAAATTTATCTGTCAGTCTTTATAGAGAAATTAGAACCAATAAGTTAATTCAATCATATTCAAAATTCAACTAACCAATTGTGCTGTTTCTATAACAGCAAATATTGCAGAAGGGGATGAATCTAATACTCTAAAACAATCAGTGAATTATTTTTATTATGCTAAAGTTTACTGCGCAGAATTAATCACTTATTTGATAATTGACAAAGAACTTAACATAATAAAAGGTGAAAAAAATGATATGTTTTTAAAACAAGCTGAGCTAATCTCAATTTTTCTTTATAAGATAATTGAGGCAAGAAAAGGGTTCAAAAAATAACTCTACTCTTTGAAACCTTCCAAAACCCTAGATATCCTTTGGTTCCTTTTGACACCCCTGAAACCCTAAAAAAAAAGGACTCATCCATCGACAAGCCCTTAAATCTATCTATTATGTAAAAAAAATAAAAAAAGCTAATGACCATTTAAGCCATTAGCTTTTCAGTTTATATTATTTGAAATTCACTGTCGAAAAATGAATTGTAGATTTTCCATCTATTAAGAAACCTAGTTTGTACTCTCCTGAGCCAAACAAACTTTTACCAATTAATACTTTAGTTGATTGAACTGGTAATTGAAATTCTAAATCACCATCTTGATTGAAAATCTGAACGAACGTGATATCATCAAAAGTCATATACTCTAACTGCTCAGCGTCAGAATCATAAGTCGCTGAAATAAAAAATGACTCTCCATCTCCACTTACAGAAATTTCTGATGTCTCTAATAATTTGATACTTTTTACAGGATCACTTGTTGCAAATGAGATACTCAAAATTGCAAAAACAAAAACGAAACTTAATAATAATTTTTTCATGGTTTATACTTTAACACGTTACTAGATAGACAGGGTAATCTGTCTTCACCCCTATCAATTAATTCTACAATAAGCTCTACAACTATGCTACGACGGCACTACAAGGTGACCAAACAGCTAATTTTGCGCAAACTACTTGTCAAAAAGACCGTGATATAGTGACCAAACACAAAAAACCTTAACACTTTTTAGATTAATTATTTTTTAAAACGAGAGTGCTTTTTAACATTTGGCAGCCATGTTGAAAAAAAATTCAAAATTAAATTGCCTGTTTAAATCAATTTGCCTAACTTATCATCTGTAAGGACATTTTAAAGGAAATGTCTATAATCTTGAAGTATTGCCTTTAGCTGTCCGTATGATATTTCAAATTAGCTAACTTAAATTGTACATAATGGATATTAAAGTAGAGAGAGAATTCATTGAAGGAAATAATTACGCGGAAACTTTTGCGCGAAATTTATTGGAAAAATATTTTTTAAACTACCCTTTTGTAGAATCAATAAGAGTATTCTTCAGAGGGTCAAAACACCCAACAAAAAAAATTAAGTTACAAGCCAGATTGAAAGGCAAAGATATTTTTGTAGAAGCCAGCGGCGCTGACCACGATATAGCTTTAAACAAAGCCGTAGAAAAACTCAGAAGCCAAGTTGAAAAATACAAAACAAAACACTACAAAAGAGCTTGATAATTAAAATAAGATTATAGACTAAAGAGGTGCAATAGCAATTGCACCTCTTTTTTTTTGCTTTGCTCTTAAGTAACTACTCAAAAAGTAATTATAGTTTCTGTATCTGTCCCAGTTCTCGGATGCTTTACAATCTCATGTGTTATCGTTCTTAATTCTAAAATTGTAATACTAGACCTATCCCATTATAAGTTGGACCAAAATTAATAGTGCCTACATCTGCATTTTGATTATAATTTAATATGGCCTTCTTTTTTAAATTGTTAGCTGACAAGCCATATCCAATTGAAACTCCAGCAGTCCCTAAAACTCCAATCAATGGTACTGTTTGACTTTCATTATTACTTGATCTATTAAGCTGCCATACAATAAATCCAACCTCCGCTCCAAAAGCTATCAATCCAATTGTCATATGCTTTTTAGACTTTTTCCATAATTGGTTGGCTTCTGGATCCTTAAGCAATAAGGATTCAACTTGTTTCTTTGAAATCTTTACATCATCTTCATAATATTGTGTACCGAAAAATCCGGGGAACATTGTTATCTCTTGTGCATTGATTTTATTAACAGCAACAAAAGCTGTAAACGCCAATACTAAGTATAAATTCTTCATGTCAAATGTGTTTTAATGATTAGGAATAAAATCTATTTTTTTTACGATTCTATTTAAAATAAAAGGATGCCCTTGATTACGGCAGATTAAACACACGATTCTATTATAATGTTGAGATTATTAGATCATTTTTTCTAAATTATCAACGTGGAAATGAATTTTCGCTCAGAAAAACCTTATAAGACAAGTAGCAGAAGTCATTGAATATTTCAACATATTCCTATTACTTTTTTTTTTGATTCTTGAAGATCTTTAAACCTCTATACTGTTAGTTGAGCTAAACTATTCCTCGGAACAATGGAGCAATATTTATTTTACTTTTCCATATTCCATTTAAGTTTGAGTTGGTGTAATTAGAGTTTTCAAAAAAAACCAATGTTGGCCTTATTAATCTTAGTGATTTATAACCTTATCATACAAGCCTTTCACTTGGACATCACCAAAACCATATATGCCGAATTTTTTAGAGAATGCTTTAAATAATGTTCCAAAGTCCTCATTGCCGTCCTTGATTAGTTTTTTAATTTCCAATTCTAAAGGAGACAGCTGTCCTGGAGCACTAAATCTTTTAACATGTGCTTTAAGCACATTCGCGTAAAGCGGATAAAGGTTATTAACCAGACGAATACTTTTTACATAACGCATTATCCTTGTTGCGTCATGGGTCATATACAACTTTAGACAATCGTTTATTATAGTCAACTGCAGACCTGACAATTCAAGGGCCTTTTCGAAGGCATCAATCAGCATTTTAAGATGATGATCTCCAAATCCAAGCCAATTGTCTTTAGAAATTTGCTTTAAAGGCGAAACCAAAAATAATTTTATATCCTTGCTCCCTAAGAGATGTATGCAGTACCACAAATTAACTTGACAAAAGAGATCATCTTCAAACCACAAATATACTGTCGAATGATCTGGAATGGCTTTTATCTTTTCATACTCAGGTACAACTTTATCCAAGTAGGTATTATAACTATCACCAAAAAAAACCGCTCGTGATTGATAATACGCATCATCACAATCCAAAGAAAGTGGCCCCTCCATTAATGCTTCTCTAAATACTATACAATGTCCATCTAGTTCTTTTGATGGAAATTTGTCCATTAAACTATCGCCATTGAGTATATGATAAATTGACATCCTTTAAATGATTTATTTTTGATTACTTTGTCGGTTTAAGATACTTATAAAAATTTCAAAGCTATTGAATTATTTAACTCTTGAAAATATTACCAAGTCTTTTGGCGAAAAAGTGTTGTTTGATAACATTAACCTTACTATAGCCAAAGGTCAGAAAATTGCGCTTATCGCGAAAAACGGCACCGGCAAAACCACACTTTTACGCTTAATCGCTCAGGAGGAGTCTGCAGAAGGTGAGCAGGCCAAAATTTTAATAAAAAAAGAAATTACAACAGGCTACCTCAAGCAAGATCCATATTTTAACCCTGAAGCGACTGTCTTAGAAGCTGCTTTAAATTCTGATAACAAAAAAATACAAGCTATCAAAGCTTTAGAATGGGCAACGCTCATGAAAAAAGAAGATGAAATACAAGAAGCGATTTCCACCGTGGATGATCTGAAAGCTTGGGATATAGAAGCGCGTATAAAAGAAATATTAGGAAAACTCAAAATTAAAGATTTTTCGCAAATTGTAAATACGCTTTCCGGAGGTCAAAAAAAGAGATTGGCCTTAGCAAAAATACTCATTGAAGAACCTGATTTCTTAATTTTAGATGAGCCGACGAATCACCTTGACATTGAAATGATCGAATGGCTTGAAAGCTATTTATCAAATCAAAATCTGACGCTGTTCATGGTTACCCATGATAGGTACTTCTTAGAATTAGTTTGCAATGAGATCGTAGAACTAGACGATGCACAACTCTTTGTTTATAGAGGTAATTATTCAGATTATCTGGAGAAAAAAAGCATGCGCGTTCAAAACGAAAAAGTCAATCTTGAGAAGACTAAAAAACTATATAAGAAAGAATTAAATTGGATACGACGTCAACCCCAAGCGAGAGGCACCAAAGCAAAATCTAGAGTAGATAAGTTTTATGACATCGAAGAAAAAGCGCATAAGAAAATAGACGATGGTAACCTCACGCTAGATATTGATATGGCCAGATTGGGTGGTAAGATTCTAGAATGTCATAACGTTTCAAAATCATTTGGTGACTTAAAAATAATTGAAGGTTTCAATTATAAATTTAAGAAAGGTGAACGCGTGGGTATAGCCGGACCCAACGGCGTAGGTAAAACAACGTTTCTAAAAATACTGACAAAGGAGATTGATCCAGACAGTGGCAAAGTTATACTTGGAGATACGGTTGTGTTTGGCCATTACAAACAAGAAAACAATGCACTCAACGAGTCGCATAGAGTGATTGATTGTGTCAGGGAGATTGCAGAATACATTCCATTGGCCAAAGGCAAAAAAATTACTGCAGAGTCATTATTGGAGAGGTTTTTATTTCCACGATCACACCAACAGGTATTTGTTTCAAAACTTAGTGGAGGCGAAAAAAGAAGATTACATCTGCTGCGTATCCTCATGAAGAACCCTAATTTTCTCATATTAGATGAGCCAACAAATGATCTAGATATTCTTACTCTAAATGTATTGGAAGATTTTCTGCTTTCGTACAAAGGATGTTTGCTGATCATTTCTCACGACAGGTATTTTATGGATAAGCTTGTCGATCATCTCTTTGTTTTAGAAGGAGATGGTAAGGTTAAGGATTTTAATGGCAGCTATTCTGAATATAAAAACACGAGACATCTTAAGTCTAGCAGTAAGGAAGCTGCAAAACCCAAAGTAGAGGCAGCTCAATCTACAACGCCATCAACACCAGAAAAACGCAAACTGAGTTACAACGAAAAAAAAGAAATCGAAAACTTAGAAAAGGATATTGAAAAAATGCAAAAACGTAAAAAAGAAATCGAGGCTTTGTTTCTATCCAATCTTAGTGGTGATCAAATCTCAGATTTATCTAAGGAGCTGGGTGAGATTGAAAAATCGGTGGATGAGAAAGAAGATAGGTGGCTGGAGTTGTCGGAGCTGGGTGATTAGATTTTATTTGGCTTTTTTTGACCCCAGAGGGTCAAATGTTATAGATTACAATCATTCCGGTAAGAGTTTTGGCGGAATTTTTGACCCAAAAATTGTGACAAAACCGAACGCTCAGATGGAACGTAATGCGAGTCATGGACTACACAGATTTTAAAGTGATAAAATGGATTGTATTTGTCTTAAGCTAGAGCTTATATTTATTGTACAAAACCCATGACCCCAGAGGAGTCTAGTATAACAAATTACTTGTTATAAGTGATATTTAAAATTGAGCTTTTTCATTTTAGATAAGTATAACTTATTTTTCCTTAAAGACAGAACCATGTTTGACGAATGAAGTGAGGAGTTTGGTAATGTCTAGGAAAATAATTTTTATTTGGCGTTAAGAAATGAAAACAGTCTTGATTTTTTTTGTTTACTTTTTTGTATCAAGACAAAAACAGTAAATAATATGTATAAATGTATATTTAATTTTAACTATCTATCCATTATTAATCACAAACTTCCCAGAATAGATTTTTCCATCAACTTGGATTCTGTAGATAAGAGGCAATGTATTTAAACCCACCATATGATTTCTAAAAAGATTCTGATGTTTACCTTGAAGTAAATATCCTTTATGTAAAGTCGCAATTTTTTGACCCATCACAGAGAAAACAGACACTTCCACATTGCCTGGACGTTCCAATTCATATTCGATGTATGTGGCACCAAATCCATCAGGTCGAGCGAAATGTTTTATACCTTGAACGAGCGGTACTTTGTTGGTAGAAGACACAATGCATTGCAATCCTAAACCTGGCAATCTTTCATAAACCCCGCCCAAAATATCATCGACATCTTGCGGAAACATGCATAACCATTCCTCTAAAATAGTAGCATAGATTGATCTAAAATCAACATCATGCTTTAGGTTTCCATTGTTATCCACATCATTTAAGTCAGGATTTGCACCTAGTATTCCATTCCCGTTAAGGCATGGACCAAAAATCATTAGAGGTGCGGCAGTACCGTGATCAGTTCCACCTGAGTTTTCAGCTATCCTTCTTCCGAACTCAGAAAAGGTCATTGATAATACGCCTTGATCCTTATCTTCAGCCGCTAAATCTTGATAGAATGCACTAACTGAAGTGGCAATATTATTCATTAGTCGTGGATGATTTTGATTTTGATTTTCGTGCGTATCAAAACCATCTAAGGTGACCATGTATAATTTCGTGCCTAAATTGCCTTTTATTAATCTAGCCACAATAGACAACTGACGACTCAACTCATTGTTGTCGTAAGCCACACTATTTTCAGAACTTGTATATGCTTCACTTATTGGTTGCGCATAATTCGCTGTCACATTCATTATTGATCTTAAGAAACCCACTTGATCGCCATAATAACAATCGTCTGGTAAGTTTTCCGTGTCATAAATAAATCCAGTCTCTGCAATATTTAACAAGCGATCTGGCGTATTAAAATTAACCGCCAAATCTATTCTATCTGGATTGTGAAAAGTAATATTACTTCCACTACTTATTTTTATTGCACCAGGTACATTTGGTAAATTTTCTAAATAGTCAGGATCATTTTTCAGAATATATCTTCCAAGCCAACCAGATTTATTCATATCTGCTTCTATATTCTGATTAGAAGAATTCCAAATATCTGAAGAGGTAAAGTGAGACAAATTGTGATTGTCATAACCCACAGAATTAACAACTTTCATTGAACCTGCATTCCACATCGGCATGAGATCCTGCATTGTATTTGGAATGGCATGCGCAGAATTTAAATCTAGTAATTGATTTTGCGGAATAGCAATTTGTGGACGTCGTGATTGGTAAGTCCCGTAATCAAAAACAGGCACGATCATATTCAGTCCATCATTACCCCCTTTTAATCTTATCAGCACAAGAATTCTGTCATCTTCTTCTCCACCTGCCATCAATGATGTCATTAAGGAAGGTGAACTCATAGCGCTAACTGAAAAGCCGCCCAAAGCAAATCCAGCGCCACCTGCAAGACCTAAAGTATGTAGAAAATTTCTACGACTCCAGCTTTTATGATCTTTAGAATGTGCCTCTTTATTTTTAAGGCTTAAGCCTCTTTTTTCTGTATGATGATTGTTACACATGGTTGCTTATTTTAATTGGAATTCAGGAGAGTTAGCAATATGATTAATAAGGAAAAACATTTGGGCTGGTGCATATTCCCAGTCAAGATTCCAAGAGCCATCTTCAAAGTAGTTTTCAGGAATCTCTGATTTAAAAACTTTTAAAGCTTCTTCATATTCAATCTCAGATTGGTAGCCTTTAGGCAAAAAGAAATCTATTACACGTCTAGTTATTAATACCTCATCATTTTCTTTTCCTTCTGCTAACGTCTTCGCAAAGTTGATAAGCTCTGGTAAAGCCATCCCATTTATCTGATAATAAAAAGCAATAACATTTGCAATATTTTCCCATCTATAAGGCAAGGACGCAGAATTAATCCAATCTCGATTACCAGGCCATCCTGCAACATCCGTAGGATTCATAATCGCCTGGTTAAAATCTCCAGCAGAATACCCTATTGCAAAATTCAATTCAGAATTATTAGCAAATCCCATCTCATTCACAAAAGTGAAAAAGTATTCTATATGACCAGGGATGACAGTGCCAATATGCGCCTTATCAAAAAAGTGTTCGCTCGAAAACATTTGCTTAAGGACAGGACGCAACTCAAAATTATTATCTCTGAATGTTTTGGCTAGTGCCTCAATAATAAATAAGTCTTCTTTAGGATTTACGAAATGCCTGTACAGCTTTCCGCAAATGTGTTCTGAAATCTCAACGGGACGTTCTTCAAAAAGAATATCTACTACATCATCATAACCCCAATTACCTGTGCGTCCAAAAATTGTTTTTTGTCCGGGATCCCAAAATGCTGGCAAGAAATTTATTTCATTGCAGAAGTCTGCTAAATCAGTATCATTCCATCCTGTAAGTGCTTTTGCTGTTTCAACGATATCATCCTGTGTATAACCATTATCAACACCTAAAGTAAACAGCTCATACAATTCTCTTGCATAATTTTCATTAGGATCAAACCGCGTATTCTGGATACCATTTAAATAAACAAGCATGGCCGGTGTTTTACCCATTGCTCTTACAAACTCCTTAAAGTTGCCCAAAGCATATTGCTGCAAAAGCTTATGGTATTGATACATCCAAGAAGGGCAGAGGTAATCCTCTTGTCTAGTGACAAAATGGTTATGCCAAAAGAAAGACATCCTATCCCTCAGTCCATTATTCTTAATATCCTCCAACCACTGTCCACCCCATGTGAGCAATTGATCTACAAACTGCTGTGTGCGAATATCTTCATTCGGACTGTAATCATTAAGACTCCAAAAAGCCCATTGTGGTTCAGGCGTAAGCGGCAGATCGTAGGCATCATCAACAATCCTATTGACTACATTTACAGGATTTTGCGTAAGCGCAGAAAGTTGTACATCTAAATCTGTACCGAGTGCAATACGTCTAAAAAGATGTGTTGCCCTTTGTAAATTCCAAGGCATATCAGCTGAGGGCACATAGTTAACCAGCGCCCCTTCAGCGCAATTGATCATTGGCATGGGTTCAATTTTTATTTACAATAAAATTTCCGAATGTGACTATAGAGGTATGAAAAGAATTATATAAAAATAAACTTTTCAATTAAAGAACACAATTTTCTAAACGAAAAAATAGAAATGGATATTGTATGGAGGTTTCAAGGTGTCTGGGTACCATAGGGTCTCCATCAATCAACATATCAGCAATTTCAAACCAATTATTTTCAACTTGATATTTATGCACTGCAGCTTGATAAACCATTAATGGTGATTTGTATTATTACCAAAATGCGCATTGACTGCTTCATTAATATATCCTAAGTATTCTACTGTAGAGCGCCATGATGTGCCACCAATTAAACCCAATGTTTTCATGTTTTTTTCTCCTTGCATTGAAGTAGTATTTTCATTTACGTCCGCTGAATTTTGACAACCAAATAAAAACATCAAGCCAATAAATAATATATTACGCATTGCAATTAGTTTTTCTAATACATTAGAATGATTCTAAACCACCTCCAATAAATCGCTAAGTTCTAAAATAATGATTTCAATAACTTAACCCATTTAAAACATTCAATTGCTTTTACCTTTATATGACAAGTCACATAGCCATCACCATTGATCGCTTTCATCGGAACTTATTGAAAGTTTTCACTCTTTCAAAGGTTTAAAAATTTGTTCAAAAGCATTATACACAGCAATATGTAAAGCATCGCCATGAGCCTTATCCTCTAAAAATTCAAAAAACAACTTTGTATTTTCAGTTTTACGCTCTTTTATTATAATAAACAATTCTTTAGCAGTTCGTTCCATTACTTCTCCTTCTTTTCCTACAGCTAAATATATCGATTGAATTGAATCTGACAAGGTGAATTCTGTATCCAATAATTTTTCATCATCCCACCATAGGCTGGGACTTACAATAATATAGTTATCGAATAAATTCGGTTTTTCAAATAATATTTGTGTTGCTAACAATCCACCAAGCGACTGACCAATAACCGTCTTACTTCTATTTGTACGATATCCAGATTCGATAAATGGTTGCAGTTCCATTTCTAAAAAGGCGATGAAATTTTCAGATTTTCCAGCTGTCGGAAATTCCTTTTGATCAAGTTTACTATTAGAAGGATAAGTGAAATCTTTTTTTCTATCTACGTTTCCAATACCCACGACAATAGATTCAGGAATCATGTTTATCCATGAGAAAGATCCGAATTGCACAATACCAGAAATATGTATAAAGTCTTCATCCTTTGAACCATCAAGTAAGTAAATGACTGGGTAAGTTTTCAAACTATCTTTTGAATAGTTTAATGGCAAATAAATATTTAAATCTCTTTTTTCATTTAATATAGATGATTCAATGCTAATTGATTTACCAATTGAAAAATCGGATTCACTAAGCTTTTTTGGTAAGGTCTGTCCACATAACAAAGAGCTGGTTAATAATAATATTAAACTTATTAGTTTCTCTTTCATATTAGATTTTTTTAAAATTGACGCCGACTTCAATTGCTAACTCTATCTTAAATTAAAGTGATTATTCGCTATCCATTTTTCTAGGAATTCAAACTTATCTTTGTCTATATTACAAACACGATCATTGCACCAGTTATAATTTCAATAATCGAAAAAATTATATCATTGAAATCATATATATTATTGCCGCCTAAATTTTGAATTTTTAATTCCTGAGTAATCACATAAATACTTGCAAGAATTATTGCAATTATATAAATGAAGGAATATTTCGTTTTAATGTATTTATTTAAATATACACCGACTCCAGTGAGTATCAAAACGCCTATTACACCTTCTCAAAAATTAGGAAACGACAGTAGAAATAATTTGAAAAATTTATGTGCATCACTAAGCAAAACATATGGTCAAATAAATTTAAAAAAAAAATAGCACACTTATAAGGATTTGAATTCTTAGCAACTTCCTTATGTCCCTCATTCATTTCTAATTTTTTCTTTAAGTAGTCTTTGTCCTTAGATAGATTATAACAACTCCAAATTATCTATATTAAGCCACATCCATTTATAATTTCCACTTCACTCTGAAGTTCCTAGAATCATCAAAACCTTTCAGTCTCTTAGATGCCTAGACAGCATTGAAACTCTTGAAACCCCTGATGCCCCTGATGCCCCTGATGTCCTTGATGCCTCGTCACCCATTCCTAAAAAACAAATTGCCCTTTCTCATAAATCTTCACCCCATCAGCATAAATAGCTCCTGACTTTCTCATGTCCGTAATCATATCCCAATGCACAGTAGATTCATTCTTGCCGCCCGTCTGTTTGTATGACTGCCCTACTGCCATGTGAATTGTACCTCCAATTTTTTCATCGAATAAAATATTACGAGTCGCTTGTTGGATATTGTAATTTGTACCAATAGCTACTTCTCCAAAAAATCGCGCACCGGGTACATCAAAAACCTGATCTAGCAAATCCTTTCCTTGTTCAGCATCCCATTTGACAACTTCACCATTTTCCACCCATAAAGTTATACCGCTGACATCTTGCCCCATGTACACAGACGGGAACGTAAAATGCACTTTTCCATTCACACTATTTTCAACTGGACCAGAAAAGACTTCGCCGGAAGGCATATTCGTTTGACCATCCGAATTTATCCAAGTTCTGCCGTCTACAGAAAAAGAAATATCAGTATGATCCGCTTTGTATTGTACCTCTTTTACCCCGTCTAAATAGTCTTTTATTTTTTGCTGAGATGCTCTTATTTTCAACCACTCCCCTTTCGGGTCATCAGCGTACAAATGACAAGCATTAAAAACAAATTGTTGATATTCTTCTAAGGACATATTCGCCGCTTGTGCAGAAGCTTGCGTGGGATACTGACAAAGTGAGCGCTTTAAAGACCCAGCCACTGATCGATCTGCTGTGCGCTCAAAATAAATTTTATTTAAATTGCTCATTGCGGCCGACCGCAACTTTCTTGCTTCTGGTTTAACATTACGCGTTTCATTTAAATTAAAAGGTGCACGGATATTGATATACGCATCAAAGTTTTTAATCGCCTCAGAATACAACACCGGTTCCATTGCCAAGACTTCCTCACTTGCCAAATCCAAAAATAATTTTGATTGCTCTCTAAATTTAAAATCCACTTCCATATGAGCACCCACTTTCAACACCTCTCTATATACTTCCCTTACGAGAGGCTCAGCTAATGTTGTAGTTGACACAAAAAGACGTTCGCCTGCTTTTAATTCTACACAATAGTTAACCAATAACTTTGCATATTTTGATAGTATACTTTCCATCTTCTAAAAGTAGCAAAAATAGATTGCTTTAGCACACCAAAACCAGTCAACGAAGTGAACTAAAACCGTGAGCGCAGCAAACAGATACCGCGAGCAAAGCGAGCTAACACTGCGAGCGTAGCGAGCAAAAGGCTCCGCACACTAACTCGCTTCCTTAATTTTTGCATTCTTGACCATATAATCCAAACGCATCATTTTATCACGTTTCTTGGCACCAGGCGCAAGAATAAATGTATCAATATAGATCAATGATTTTTGGTCAGGACTGACAATCAGATAAGTTGCAAAAGGGCCGCCCGAAAACTCTTGAGTCATTTCCCATATGCCCCTAAATTCCTTACCGTAATTGCCATTAAGATTGAAGGCATATTCATAAACGGGTAAGTCCTCAGAATTGACAACCATTACATTATTTTCAATCTCTGTTGTGAGGTATTTTGACCCAAAATTATCGCGCATCGCTATTACGTTTTCTTTGGATAATTGAGATTTATCCTTGTAAGGCATCTTTTGCAATACAACATTAAGCACAGCATCAGGCGTATCTTTTCTTAACCACATTAAGTTATTAATACTGTCATTAACTGCGATAACATATTTTCCTGGAACAGGCATTTCTATGCCAAACCTATCCTCGATATTTCTGGTCATCGCCGTATTGGCCTTGTCAAAATATATCGCCGATTCTAGTTGTTTTGAGTCATGCTGATTGACACGTTTGGCGACAGCAGGAAAATTTTCTTTTATACTCTCAACTAAACTTGACTTATCCTTACCAAATAAATAAACCAACATTTGGCCACTAGCCCACTTATCTTTCCCAATTGATGAATTGGGTTTACCAGTTTGAAGAGCTGTTCTATATTTTTCAGAACCCATATCACTCTTAATCATCTTTGAAGTTGTTGATTCCACATCAGAAAGATCTGCAAGAATTGCGTATGTTCTTAATTCTTTTCTGAGTGGCTCTGCTCTTAATTGTTCTACAGTAAAATGACGTAAATCAAACAATGGTTCTGGCGCTGGCAAAATAGGGTAAGCCGATCTGAAATAGAATCGAAATGTATCTCCTAATGCCCCTTTCCATAAATCTTCATCAGCGATAACTACAATTTCATTCAATTTACCCAAAGCAGCGCCCTTGGGTTCAAATTTCTTAGTCACTTCATTATGACACGAAGCCAATAAGATTATGAATGAGAATAATATTAAAATCCTTGTAATCATATCTAATTAATATAAAACTTGTCTTGTTTTAATAAAGATGCGAAAAAATGAGTTAATGGTGTATCCCACTAGAGGTGATAGCATGCATCATAATACATGAAGGATTGATAATTAATATCGTATTGTATAATGAGATCGAAAAATTGCTAAAATATGTATAAACCTAGATAAGCCCTTCAATGATTTTTTCCTCTGTAATACCTTCGGCCTCAGCCTTATAATTTCTAACAATTCTATGTCTTAGCACATAATTGGCAATAGCTTGAACGTCTTCCTTGTCTGGGGAATATTTACCTTGCACAGCCGCATGCGTTTTTGCACCCAAAACCAAATATTGCGATGCTCTAGGACCAGCACCCCATGCTATATAGTTATTCACTTCAGCAGTAGCCATGTCCGTTTGCGGCCTTGTTTTACTCGCTAAAGAAACAGCATATTCTAAAACGTTATCTGCAATAGGAATCTTTCTAATTAATTGTTGATAGGCTATGATTTGTTCGGCCGTTAATATATTATTCAACTGCACGCTTTTATCTCGAGTCGTTTCTTTGACGACTTGAATTTCTTCTTGATATGAAGGATAATCTAAGGGAATATTAAACATAAATCTATCCAATTGCGCTTCTGGCAGTGGATATGTTCCTTCTTGTTCAATAGGGTTTTGTGTGGCAAGAACAAAAAATGGTTTGGGTAACAAATGACGAACGCCACCGACTGTCACCGATCTTTCTTGCATCGCTTCTAACAATGCCGCCTGCGTCTTTGGAGGTGTTCTGTTGATCTCATCCGCCAAAACTATATTTGAAAATAAAGGTCCTTTATTGAATTTGAATGAGCGTGATTCATCCAAGATTTCTGAACCTGTTATATCAGAAGGCATCAAATCGGGTGTAAACTGGATTCTTTTGAATTCCAAATCCAGCACATCTGAAATTGTACTTACCAACAAAGTCTTTGCCAATCCCGGTACACCTACTAGTAGACTGTGACCATTACTAAACAAAGAAATTAAAACAGTACGTACCACTTCATCCTGCCCTACTATGATTTTACCAATCTCAGATTTTAAATTCTTATAAGCACTCGCTAAACTATCTACGGCTTCCTGATCGTTCTGAAAATTCAAACTCATTAACTAAATCTTTATTTTATTTCTAAAAAGGCCAAAAATAAGCATACCCATACACAAACGCTTATTTAGGCCTTATTATTAGTGTTATCGTCTTGAAATAGCCTAATTTTCGATAAGAAAAGCATAGAATATTGAAAATAATCGAAACGCAGCTTTTGGATAAAGCTTAATTATTCAGTACCAGCGACTTATAGTTTTATAATTTTTTGACTTTTAAAAACGCCATGACTATCGCTCAACAAAACCCAATACATGCCTTGCGATAATTCTGATACATCTTCTTGAGTTTTACGTTCATCTAAATCTCTATTTAATAAAAGGACACCATTCATTGAATAGACCATTAAGCGGTTTAGATTCTCTTTTCTTTCATTAGGAATATTAACATTCAAAATATTATTATGGTAATAAACCTGAACCAAAGGGTCATCAACAACAGTATTAGAAACAGGCGTTATTTCTTGAAATGAATTGAAGAATAAAATAGTAGATGTAGAGGCGCCTGGCACACAACCACCATGATCCAAAAGGTTATTGTCCGAATCAATTCTGATGCTTTTGACAGATGTACTTCCATTAGCAGTCATCACGTTTTCAGCAAGGATAGCGTTTTCAAAAACGACTTGTTCATCACCTACACAATGATAAAGATTTGTTGGTGCCTGTGGTGTCCAATCATATGTATCGTTTTCTGCCGAGGCAACTGATAACGGATGTGTAGGATCTGTCAAGTAAGAATTAAGTACATCTGGTAGTAGCAAATCTTTTGGTGTAACAGAACCTACGTTATTCAACAAACTCGTGGTAAGTCTAGAATTCAAAGTCCATAAATTTATATTCTCATTCTTAAATGCAATAATATTATCTAGGTACTCAGGCTTAAATATTTCTTCTAAAGTAATTTGACCTACTGTCGAAGGATACGCTCTTTGATAACTTAATATTACCCAAGCGATGTAAGCTACAGTCCCATAATCATCGTCACCTAAAGTAAATTCTTTCATCTTCTCAGAGATACTGTACGGGCCTGACATTGGCGCAGATGCGGTGACATTAAATTCGTTAGAAAAATTTGTTTCAAGCATTCTGTGTAATGCCATAGCGGCATGGCCTCCTTGTGAATATCCACTCACAAATACCTGATCATTAAGATGAAAGACAGGAAAGTTTTCATCGTCCTCTAGTTCTCTCGCTGCCCTTAGTAAATCTCGCCCCGCAGATGCTTCTGTCTCAGCATGTACATACAAATGAATCCCTGGCGAATCACCTAAGCCGACATAGTCAGGCATAACAGATACATATCCCAAACCCGCTAAGATTACCCCAGTACTATAGCCACCTAATAATCTTGAGGGTACATCTTCTCTTCCAGCCACTGTACCATGCTGCAAACAAGCCAATGGGAAGGCCAATGAGGCGTCTTGTGGTATAGCCAACATCCCAGAAGCAATCTTATCTACACCAGCTTCATCAGGCGTAAAATATCTTACTTTATAAACATCAACTTCAAATAAAACGGGAAATCCATTAGCGAGTTGTGAGATATCCGCAGTACTAAATGTCCTTAAAAGCTGTGCACTTTCTAATCTCTGTCCGAAGCTTTCAAAGGCTAAAATCGATAATATTATGAAGCTAAATATTCTAATCATGGCTATTTTTGAATTTGACACTAATATAAGCAATGAATAAATGTAAAACGTGTCTTGAATTTAGCACTTTAGGACGATTTAAAATACTTTTGTAGTTCAAAGAAAACAAATGAATTCATACATAAAGCTAATTGTCCTCTCTACCCTGATATTTGCATCTGCTTGTGTTCCCGAATCAAAAAAACTATTAACAGAAGTTGACGTACAATTAAAGGATCCTGTCTATCAAAGAATCTTTGATAATCAATACCTTGAAAACACGGATAGCCTTTTGATTTTCCTTCAAGACAAAAATCCTACTTACAGGTTATTAGCAGCTCAGGCATTTGGTTCTCATCAAGATCTAGGTGCCTTAGATAGTTTGTATACACTTTTGGATGATCCTATAATCAAGGTGCGTGCAATGGCAGCTTACAGTATTGGTCAAATCAGAAAAAAAGAATCAGAAACATTTTTATTAAAAGGCTTTCGCCAAAGGGATACTATGTCAGTTGACAATTCATCCAATGGTTCAATCTTACAGGCGGTAGGTAAGTTAGGTAACCCCAAAATGGCTGATCTTATGATTAGTGCCTCAGGATACAGGGACAGCGATACATTACTTTTTGAAGGTCGAGCCAAAGCTATTTATGAATATGGATTAAACAATATCTTCTCAGCAGAGATAATTCAATTTGCAGTGCAAACTGTCAGAAATTATTCACTATCACAAAAAACAAGATTGTATGCTGTACATTATTTAGCGCGCACTAAAAATATAGATATTGATAAAGTAAAATTCCAAATTGCTGAAGCATTTACTTTAGAAAATAATATTGATATAAAAATGGCATTGGCAACAGCTTTAAGAAACACCAATGACAAAGAAATCCAAAGCACGCTTTTATCTCAACTAGATCTAGAGCAAGATTACCGTATTAAATGCAACATCATCAGAACACTTGCCAATTATAATTACATTGAATCTGCAGAAAAAATTACGAATTTAATAAAAGACGACAACATACATATTGCAAGAGCCGCTTGTGAATTTCTAAAAAACAACGGCTCAAAAGATGATATTATTTATTACAGACAGATCGCAAAAGACAGCTTACCGTGGCAAGTTAAGTCTGATCTTTTTGAAGCCATTAATACTTTGTTGCCTTACTATTTTACAAAAACAATTAATGCCACGCGATGGCAAGTGACTCAAGAAATAGAAAAATCTGAGGATCCACTTGTTCAAGCCAATTACATCAGAGCCCTTGGACAAGATCCAGGCAGTTATCCTTTTTTAATTGAGTTTGCAGAAAAGTCTGAAAGTTCGGCTGTAAAAACAGCAACCATAACGGCACTAGGAAATATTTTAGCAAGTGAGAATTTTAATGGCACTTATCAAGGATTTGGACGCTACCATAGAAGAAAGATTTTAGAGTACATGATGAAAGGTATTGAAACAAATGATGAAGGTATTGTAGGGGAAGCTGCATTGGCAATAGCCAATGAAAAAACAGGTTTAAAAGAATTGATAGACAGTACTGAATTTCTTTTTAAAGCCAAATCTGCTTTAAATAACCCTGGACAAATAGAAAGTATTCACAATTTAGATCGGGCTATTGCTACCATGAGAGGTGTGACCAATGCTAACCTAACAGAAATAGCAAATCACAAACTGCCTCAATGGAATTTGCTATATGAGTACGATGAAAGTACAACTGCAATTGTAAAAACAAATAAAGGTGTTTTTAAAATTAAATTATTTTTTAAAGACGCACCTGGGTCTGTACTCAACTTTCTTAAACTCAGTTTGGATGATTTTTATGATGACAAAATATTTCACCGAGTTGTTCCCAACTTTGTCATCCAGACGGGAAGCCCAAGGGCTGACAATTATGGCGGAAAGGATTATGCCATAAGATCAGATCTGGGTCCGTTAAATTATGACAGCACAGGATATGTAGGCATGGCTAGCGCAGGACAAGATAGCGAATCTACACAATGGTTTGTAACACACTCTCCAGCACCTCACCTTTCTGGTAAATATTCAATATTTGGAAAGATAGTTGAGGGTATGGATGTTGTGCATAACATCCAAGTTGGAGATAAAATTTTAGACATAATTATCACTAATATTTAATCAAAGTTAATAGAAGCACACATAGGTTTTATATCTTTATTTTATTTAATCAAAACATCTAATGAAAGAAACTCCGCTAACTAAAGAGCATATCAATTTGGGCGCTAAAATGATGCCATTTGCAGGATATAAAATGCCTGTAAGTTATACTACAATCAATGAAGAGCATATTTGCGTAAGAGAGCATGCTGGGCTCTTCGATGTTTCTCACATGGGACAAATTTTTATAAAAGGTGAGGGCGCTATAGATCTTTTACAAAAGGTCAGTTCTAATGATTCTTCAAAATTAGTTGTAGGACAAGCCCAATATGCTTGTTTTCCAAATGACCAAGGGGGCATCGTTGACGATTTTATAGCTTATAAAATTGGTGACAATGAATACATGCTTGTAGTTAATGCATCCAACATAGAGAAAGATTTAAATTGGATTACGCAAGCTAATGAATGGGATGTTTCAATCGAAGACAGATCTGACAGTTTAGCTTTATTGGCACTGCAAGGACCAAAGGCAAGTGCTATCTTAGAAAAGTTAACCAATATAAAAGTAGATCAAATTCCTTACTATTATTTTTCAATGGGAGAAGTGTGCGGCATAGACAATGTCATCGTTTCTGCAACGGGATATACAGGTTCTGGTGGCTTTGAATTGTATCTCGACAACAAAGATGCGGTTAAAGTATGGAACGAGCTTTTAAAAATAGGCGCTTCAGAAAACTTGAAACCTATTGGCTTAGGAGCAAGAGATACATTAAGACTTGAAATGGGTTATTGCTTGTATGGAAATGACATATCGGATATCACCTCACCTATCGAAGCTGGATTGGGTTGGATAACTAAAACTCAAAAAGAAGCTGACTTTTATTCAAAAGAAATATTCGCCAAACAAAGAGAAGAAGGAATTACAAAAAAACTCATTGCATTTAAGCTTACTGATAAACGTGTCCCTAGGCAGGGCTACGAAATTGTAAATGCTGATGAAAAAGTAATTGGCGTCGTGACATCAGGTACGATGTCTCCCTCTTTAGATATCCCGATTGGTTTAGGATATGTCGAAAAAGAATTTTCGAAAAGAGGTAGTGAAATCGGTATAAAACTCAGAAACAAAGTGCTTAAAGCTGAAATTGTCAAATTGCCATTTTACAAAGTTGAGGCATGATTTAGGCGTAAAATTTATAATACTTCATCTTTTTTTAAAATATTTGACTACATCGATGAACATTATGCTTTAAATGGTATTTGATTATCGCATGAGTCACGATACAGAATTCAATAGGTCAAAGGAGAAGTTTATAAGAACTTGGGGAGAACTGGGTTGTAACTGGGGTATTACAAGGACAATGGGACACATCCATGCACTTCTTCTGATAAGTCCTGAGCCTTTAAGTGCAGACGATATTATGGAAGAGTTAAAAATTTCACGTGGTAATGCAAATATGAATTTACGCGCATTATTAGATTGGGGTTTGGCACATAGGAGATCTTTAGCGGGAGAACGTAAAGATTTCTTTACAGCTGATAAAGACCTTTGGAACGTGTTCAAGAAAACTCTCAAAAAAAGAAAAGAGAAAGAGCTCAATCCTATGCTCGAGATGATCAAAGACATTTCGAATGTAGAACCTAAATGTGACAAGTCTGCAGAGTTTAATAGACTGGTCAAAGACTTAGATCTCATATCTTCTGCAGCAGATAAATCCTTAGATAAATTATTAAAGTCTGAAAGTAATTTCTTCCTCAATGCTTTTGTAAAGGTGATGCGATAGAGCGAGGGTATCACGGTATCATGGTATCACGGTATCATGGTATCACGGTATCACGGTATCACGGTATCACGGTATCACGGTAAATTGAATATTCTTCCGCTGACAATTCTGCTCAATCTTTGTCAATATATCTCTTTTGTTATTCGACAGCTCCAGCTGTGGAATCTGCGTACATAAAGCTCTGCTTTATCATTTTCCATAGCAGAGCTATGAAGCCACTCATTCGCAGGCTGGAGCCAACGATTAACAAAATAGTTTTTAATTAAGACACAACCCTCTCCCAATAATGTAGGAATAATAGTTATAACCATTTCATCTATTAAATCTTCTTTTAAAAAACTTTGAATTAGGGAAGCCCCATCAATATACAATCATCTATTCTATTAAAAAGCCCCTTTCTAATGAAGAAAGAGGCTCTATATTCTTAAGTTATCAGTTATTAAGCTACGCCCATATCTTGTCTAATTTTATTTAAAGCAGAGCCTGCTCTCACCCATTCAATTTGTGCTTCATTATAAGTATGATTCACATGAAACTTATCTTCGGTACCATCTTCATGAGAAAGCAGAATTGTCAGTGGTTTACCTGCTGCCATTTCATCATAATCTAAAATACTTACTTTGTCATCTTGCCTTACTAAATCATAATCAGCCACATTAGCAAAAGTCAAGGCCAACATACCTTGCTTCTTTAAGTTTGTTTCATGAATTCTTGCAAATGATTTTACGATAACTGCATTGACACCTAAAAATCTTGGCTCCATCGCTGCATGTTCTCTAGAAGAACCTTCTCCTAAGTTTTCTTCGCCAAACACAACAGTACTGATTCCTGCCGCTTGATACGCTTTTGCAGAATCAGGAACAGCTACATATTCATTGTTGACATAATTAATAACAGAGTTTGCTTTATCATTAAAGAAGTTGATTGCACCTGTGTAACAATTTTCAGATATATTCTCTAAGTGACCTCTGTATTTCAACCATGGTCCTGCCATAGATATATGATCTGTAGTACACTTCCCTTTTACTTTTATGAGAATTCTCATATCCATCATGTCCTCCTTCTTAATAGGCTTAAAAGGAGTTAACAATTGTAGTCTATCTGAAGTTGGACTAACTTTAACTTCTACACTACTGCCATCTTCTGCGGGTTCATTATAGCCTCTATCTTCAACTGCGAAGCCATTAGGAGGTAACTCAAATCCTGTCGGCTCTTCTAATCTTACTTCTTCACCTTTATCGTTTGTCAAAGTATCTGTCTCTGGATTAAAATCTAGTCGACCAGAAATAGCAATTGCTGCTACCAATTCTGGAGAGGCTACAAATGCATGCGTTTGAGGATTACCATCCGCTCTCTTAGAAAAGTTTCTATTGAAAGAGTGAATGATACTATTCTTAGGTCCATTCATTGGATCATTATATCTTGCCCACTGTCCAATACAAGGTCCACATGCGTTAGTAAAAATTGTAGCGTTTAGATCTTCAAATATTTTGAGGATACCATCTCTGTCAGTTGTATATCTCACTTGTTCACTTCCTGGATTAATACCAAATTCTGCTTTGGTTGTCAAACCTTTATCCACGGCTTGTTTAGCAATAGATGCTGCGCGTGACAAGTCTTCGTATGAAGAATTGGTGCATGAACCAATCAAGCCCCATTCAATATCAAGAGGCCATCCATTTTTTGTGGCCTTCTCAGTCATTTCTTTTCCAGCCAATGTTGAAAGGTCTGGTGTAAACGGTCCATTGATTAATGGCTTTAATTTTGATAAGTCGATTTCAATGACTTGGTCAAAATGTTTTTCTGGGTCAGCATAACATTCAGCGTCAGCTGTCAAATGTTCTTTAACTGCTAAAGCGGCATCAGCTACATCTTCTCTATCCGTCGCTCTTAAATATCTGTCCATACTTTCGTCGTATCCAAAAGTAGAAGTCGTAGCGCCTATTTCAGCACCCATGTTACAGATGGTTCCTTTACCTGTACAACTCAAGTTCTTAGCTCCATCTCCAAAATATTCAACGATAGCACCTGTTCCTCCTTTTACAGTAAGAATGTCAGCCACTTTTAAAATGACATCCTTTGGTGACGACCATCCTGATAGCTTACCAGTTAGTTTGACACCAATCAATTTAGGATTTTTCAATTCCCACGGCATATCTGCCATAACATCAACAGCATCTGCACCACCCACGCCAATAGCGACCATTCCTAATCCACCGGCATTGACAGTATGGCTATCTGTTCCAATCATCATACCACCTGGAAATGCATAATTTTCCAAAATCACTTGGTGAATAATTCCAGCTCCAGGTTTCCAAAATCCAATTCCATATTTATCGGAAACAGATTCTAGAAAATTAAAAACTTCATTACTTGTATTTATAGCATGTTGTAAATCAGCGTCAGCTCCTATTTTAGCTTGTATCAAGTGATCACAATGCACAGTAGAAGGGACTGCTACTTTATCTTTTCCTGCCATCATAAATTGCAAAAGTGCCATTTGCGCTGTAGCATCTTGCATGGCCACTCTATCTGGAGCATAAAGGACATAATCTTTTCCTCTTTTATAATCTGCCAATGGAGATTCGTCATGCAAGTGCGTGTACAAAATCTTTTCTGACAACGTCAAAGGTCGATTCAATTTTTCACGTACATTATTAATTTTATCACCAAGGGAAGCGTAGAACGCTTTAATCATGTCTATATCAAATGCCATATTCTAAAGTTTTTAATTTCCTGCAAAAATAAAGATTGCTGACTATAATGCCATTGGAGAAAGCCAATTCTCTTCATATTATCTATAATATTGGACTTCAAGCACGCATTATGTCACTTACATATTATAAATATACAACTCAAAACTTGAATGTAAGTTCGTCTAATAAAATTAAACTCCTGATTTACAATGGATTAAAAAATAATTTAAAAAAAAGACCGTATCGCTGTAATTTTTTTTCATTTCTGACTACTAACTCTATGATTCTTTTAAATGAAAATGCTAAATGGCTGAAAATTTAGAAAATAGCTATGTTGATTTGATTAAAGCGCATGAGGGGATAATCCACAAAGTGATTGGTCTTTATGTTGATTTGGATGAGGATAAAAAAGACCTCAAGCAAGAAATCATGCTGCAAGGATGGCAGTCCTTTCAAAATTTTAAAGGAGCCTCTCAATTTTCTACATGGTTATATAAAGTTTCTTTAAATACAGTTTTAAATTTTAGAAAAAGACAAGTCCCGATTGAAGATTTGGATCAAGCTAAAAATTTGAGAACTTCAAATGAAACATCAAACTTAGAAGATCACGAATTGCTTTTTTTAGTTATAAGAAAACTTTCTGAAATAGATCGTATGCTCATGACACTCCATTTAGAAGGATATAAAAATATTGAAATAGCAGAAATCACTGGTATGACACAAAATCATATCAATGTTAAACTGCATCGCATAAAACAAACTGTTATTGAAAACTTTAAAACTTTTCAAAATGGATAATGCAAAAAATCAAGATATCGACTTAGCAGTTATTTGGAAAAAAATGGCTGAAGAAAAATTTACAAATTCAAAAATTGAAAAACAAAATATTATGGATGCTATTAAATTAAAATCAAACGACGATATTATTCAACTTAAAAAAAGATTGGGATACAAAATCTTGTGGTGCCTAGGTTTTATAATTGCTTTTGTAATAATGCTCCTTTTAAATATGGACAAACCAGATTTCTTAAAAGTAATGAGCCTGTTTACACTTATGTATATTCTTGCAGGAATTTCCATGTATTTAAAATACAGAAAAATGGACTTTGGTATTAAAGAAAATTCAAACATTCTTGATGCTATGAAGTATAATCTTCAATCTGTAAAATCCGCTTTAAATATCGAACGTATTTGGGGGATTTTTGCCCTACCCCTCGCCGTGCCCTTTGGCCTTCTAATTAGTAAAACAAGCAAGGGATATTCCTTGCAAGAATGTTTTACGGACACACGGCTTATTACTGTAGCGTTAATACTAATAGTTGTCATGGTGCCTATCCTCATGATCGTTACCCATAAAATGAATGATCACGCTTATGGAAAATTGATTAAAAATATGGAAGAGAATATTATAAGAATGGAGACTTTGGGATAGGTTTCGAGGGAAACTTAAATAAAAAAGGACTAATCGTTTTACACGATAGTCCTTTTTATTTTTTGTATAAAACCAAAAGATCCTAGTCACTTAAATCTCTCAACCCTTTGATTCCACCTAACCCTATCCCCGTGGTTCTATTTCAAAAACTCAATGCTTGTTTTTATGAATGCATTCAAATCTTCACCCTTCAGCATATTTTGATTCAGGCGCGCTAAATTGTATAGGTACTTTGCAAAACGTTCTTTCTTTTCTTTGCCTTTCATATTCAACATCTTTTCTGCAACCAATGCATGATTGGTATTGATCACAACATTATGCGACTCGGGCATATCACCAAAACTCATTCCTTGGATAGATTGCATCTCTTGCATTCTACGCATAAATTCTGGCTTGGTAATAATGACAGGATGGTCATCTGGAGAAAGTGGTCGCATATCAATATGTCCGCCTTTCAACTCACCCAGTGCCTCCGTAAATAATGTTTTCACTTTCTCTTCTTCCTTTTCGGAAAGAACAGATGCTTTCTCTTCATCTTTCTGCACCAATTTATCTACTGTATCCGAATCAACACGCACAAAAGTGATATCCGCTTTTTTATGTTCCATGTGTTGCATAAAATGATTGTCTATCACGTTGTTCATCAATAAGACATCATAACCATAAGAACGTGCAGACTCAATGTAACTGTATTGTTCTTTATCATTATTAGAATAGATCAAAACAGTCTTCCCATTTTTATCTTTCTGCGTGGCTTCTACTTTTTTCACATACTCATCAAAAAGTGCAAACTCTCCTTCTGTATTTTTCAATAATGCGAAAGAGTCAGCTTTAGAGTAGAATTTTTCATCAGATAACATTCCGTACTTTACAAATGTCCCTACATCATCCCACTTGGCTTCAAATCCTTCTTTATCTTTCTTATACAACTGCTTCAATTTATCAGCAACTTTTTTTGTAATGTAAGAAGTAATTTTTCGCACATTACTGTCACTTTGCAAATATGATCTTGACACATTTAGTGGAATATCTGGTGAATCAATAATTCCATGAAGCAATAATAAAAATTCTGGTACGATCTCTTTTACGTCATCAGTAACGTAAACTTGATTACTATACAACTGAATTTTATTGCGTTGAATTTCCAAGCTGTTATTCAACTTTGGAAAATACAAAACTCCTGTCAAGTTGAATGGAAAATCTATATTAAGGTGGATCCAAAAAAGTGGATCTTGACTCATCGGATACAACTCTCGATAAAATCCTTTATACTCTTCTTCAGTTATTTTATTGGGCTTCTTTTTCCAGAGTGGATTTGGGTTATTGACTATATTATCTTCTACAACTTCAACCGCTTTTCTGTCTTCGCCTTCTCCTTCATATTCAGTTCTCGTTTTAGTACCAAATCGAATAGGCACGGGTAAGAATTTGGAATACTTGTCCAGCAAACTTTGAATTCTAGCTTTCGCCAAAAACTCCTTACTATCTTCTCCGATGTATAATTTTATATCTGTACCTCTCTCTTTTCTTTCTCCTTTACCTATCTCATATTCTGGATTTCCAGTACAGATCCACTTGACAGATTTTGCTGACTTCTTATAAGATTTAGTATCCACTTCCACTTTATCAGCCACCATAAATGCAGAATAAAAGCCTAATCCAAAGTGTCCTATTATATTGGCATCATCCTGATACTTTTTGAGAAAAGATTCTGCAGAAGAAAATGCAACTTGGTTTAAATACTTCTTCACTTCTGATTCACTCATTCCTAGACCATTATCTCGGATCGTCAAAGTTTTAGCCTTTTCATCCAAGATAATATCAATAGTAAGATCTCCAAGATCACCTTTAAACTCGCCTTTTGATGCTAAGGTTTTTATTTTGGTTGTAGCATCAATTGCATTTGAGATGAGCTCTCTCAAGAAGATTTCTTGATCAGAATAGAGGAATTTTTTTATAATGGGAAATATATTTTCCGCTTGTACTGAGATTTGTCCTGTTTCCATCGCGTTATTATTTTAGATAATTCCTTATTTCAAATAGAGTGCCATTGCACAATTAGATGCCATAATGACAAAATTTGAGTGTTTTCTGGCTATCGCTTGCAAATATGGCATAAATTATGGGCTTTCAGCAGATGAATATTTGTCTTATCTTGCCAGCGTGAAACATTTACATTTAGCACAGTTTATCAGTTTTTTAAGGTGGATCTTTGCGCCATTGACTCTTGTGTACCTCACTGACTGGGAACACAAAGATTTGTTTTTGCTGATTATTGTATTATTATCAGCACTTACTGACTTTTTAGATGGATACATTGCAAGGACCAATAACACGACCAGTTATTTGGGCGCCATCCATGATTTTACAGCAGACAAGCTATTTGTACTTTCTGCACTTCTTGTTTTTAGTGTCACGGGAAACATTCCAACATGGGTTACATTCATTTTTTTATATAGAGAAATTATTGTCATGGGCATGCGTATTTATACAAGTTTCCATAAATATGAAATCAAAGCGAGTATGGTCGGGAAATTTAAAACGGCAATACTTTTTGTGGGTTTGATTGCTATGCTGATGCATATTGACTTTTATATGATCATAATATATGTGTCACTTGCACTGGCTGTTTACTCGTTTTTTGACTATTTCTGGAAATTTAGAGCAGTCGTACTGAAAGAGAGCTAAGTTTTAAAGTCCCTTATCTAAACAATCTTTCTCTTATCTCCTGTGTTCACATTTTCTCAAGAGGCAGACAAAAAAGATTTTGTAGGAGCGCTTTCAAAATTAAGAATTGAGATTCTCACTAGGAAAATATTCAGAGGAGTACAATGTAATTGTGACACTCATTCTTCAAAGTAAAATTGAAAAGGAAATAAAAATAGACTTCTTAAAAACTCTGGAAGATTTATTTTTTGAGGAAGGCAAAGAATATGAACCTTTTTTACTCTTCAAGTTTAACATATCAATTATACAGCAAGACTCCTTAGTCAAAGCAGAAAACTTTATAACAAGACATAAGGATTTGACAATCAATTTGGCTTCTATACAACTGAGATTGGGAGAACTAACGAAGAATTAAAACTTAGTTAAAGACACAATTCCTCACACAATTGTACCTGACCATCCTTTTTATAAATTCATTACAATGATAGGGTTTCAAGAAAGCAATAATGTTTTTGATTTAGGTTGCGGATTTGGATCACATGGTTTATTGTATTCATTAATGGACACAACTTTAGATACCTACATTAAAGATATTAGTAAGTGAAAATTAGATTTGATAATAAATGACTTTAAAGGAAGTCAATATGATTTTACAGATATAAAAACCATCAAAGGAAAGAAAAAATCTACAACATTAGAAGGTATCATTTCGATAAGATAATTATTCATAATACTTTCCACCACTATAAAAAGTATGATGACATGCTAGAATCAATTATGCAAAGCATGGACCGCGATTCCAAGCTTTTTATTATTGAATTGGACAAAAACAACAAGAAAAACATTCATGCAAATACTTGTAAAGATTTAATACACCCTATTGTAATAGGGCAACGTATTTTCTACACAAACATTAAAATTAGAAAACAAACAAATTGTTGACAATTGGATTCTATGGGAATAAATTTTGAATTAAATTTTCATTAGGCTAAAACTAATTTCATACCTTCGCAAAAAATCAAACTAATGAATGCAGGAAATGCTAATCTTTTAAATGCTGTATGTTTAATAGGTATGAGTATTTGGGGCTATAATGCCACAGGATCATACACCGCGCTCATTCCAATGGTGTTTGGTGCAATATTACTTTATTTCACCAATAGCATTCACAACCATAATAAAGTCATTGCTCATATTGCTGTAGTCTTAACCTTTATTATTTTAGGCGCACTCGTCGGTATGAGATTGCCAAAATCTCTAGCATCTGGAGGGCCGGGTTTATACAGAGTCATTGCTATGATTGCCACAAGCACTTTGGCTCTGATAATGTTTATCAAGAGCTTTATTGATGCTAAGAAAGCACGCATAAAAGCTGATGAGTAGGTTTTATTATAAGCTAAAAAACTCTACTAAAACTTACTAGCAATAAGTAAGTTAATGTCTTGGTATTTTAACCCAAACTTTTTGCTTAGATAGGCATTGGTCAAACATCCTTTATACGTATAGACGCCATTTCTTACGCTTGTACCATCATAGAGCAAACCTTCAACAGATCCATATTTTCCAGCCTTAATTAATAATGGCGTAATAATATTGCTTATAGCGACAGAAGCTGTTCGCGGAACTTTAGAAGCAATATTAGGTACACCGTAATGAATAACATCATGTTTGATTACTGTAGGGTTTTTATGAGAGGTCACTTCCGTTGTTTCGATACAACCCCCTTGATCAATACTGACATCAATTATAACTGACCCTGGTTTCATTTTTGAAACCATATCCTCTGTGACTAATATCGGAGATCTTCCTGTTGTAGAATGCACTGCACCTATGACTACATCCGCACTTTTTAATTGATAGCCTAAATAAACTGGATTAAAGGTGCTTGTGTGCAAATGTCTTCCAATTAAATTTTGGATACGCATCAACTTTGAAATGTCATTATCAAAAATACGAACGGAAGCTCCTAGCCCTAAAGCTGTTTTTGTAGCAAACTCACCAACAACTCCAGCGCCTAAAATGACAACTTTAGCAGGCGGTACACCAGAAACACCACCTAACAAAACGCCTCTGCCACCATTGTTATAACTCAATAATTCTGCCGCTGTAAATACTGAAGCCATTCCCGCAATTTCACTCATAATTCTTACAATCGGAAAAGTACCTTTTTGGCCTTGCAAATATTCCATTGCCAAAGCAATTACCCTTTTCTTTTTAAGTGCATGAATATATTCTTCTTGCATCATTGGCAACATAATAGGAGAAACTAAGACACTATTAGGCGTCATTAATTCAATCTCTTCTAAAGAAGGTGGAGAAGTTTTTACAACAATATTGGATTTGTAAACTTGTTCTTTGCTATGAATAATTTCGGCACCAGCCTCAGAGTAATCATGATCCGTATAATTTGATCTATCACCCGCTTCAGTTTCAACCAGGACTCTATGTCCATGTCCGATTAATGATCTGATAGAATTGGGCACGAGCGCTATTCTGTTTTCATCCCCCTCTTCCTCTTTTGGTATACCAATACTGATGCTTTTACTCTTTTCATCAACAGCAACCATTTCTGATTGCGTTTGATATTGACCTTCAGTAAAAAATTCTGAAAAACTAAAATTTTTGCCGTCTTCTGACATGTCAATTTACTTTAAGCTTGAATATTAAAACTATAGAAAAAAGCTGTACCTGAGATAAGATAAATAGAATAATTAGCTCAAACTAATTTTACGAGAATTATCTGCCATTAACTCAATTTCAAGCAAATGAAACGGAGGATCAAGATAATCAAAGATAATTTGAGGCCATTCTATAAAACAATAATTACCAGAATATAAAATCTCTTCGATTCCCAATTGAAAGGCTTCATCAGCACTCTTTAAGCGATACAAATCTATATGATAAACAGGTCCCTTAGATGTTTTATAATTATTTATCAAAGCATAACTGGGGCTTGAGCCTATATCTTCCGATGACAATTCCTTTAAAATAGATTTGATTATTGTTGTCTTTCCAGCACCTAATTCACCTACAAACAATATTAATGGATATTGAATATCATTTAACAGCTTTTGCGAAAATGTCTTTACATCTGAAATGCTATTTATTGTATATGTTTTCTTATCTGCCACATCCGCAAAAATAATCAACTATTAAAAAAAATTACCTCTGAAAGTGCATAAACGGACAGTTCTCTCCGATTGTCAAAGAAATAGTCAAAAACAAGCCTCAATGTGCAATAAATCACTTCTTTTTTTAGCTTATTCAAAAAGAAAGAATAAACATAATTCTATCTTCGAATGATCGTTAGAATTCAAATAACTTGATGGACTTTTATAACAATAATAATAAGTGGAAAATGCTCTTGGCTATAATGGGAGCACTTATTGTATTGATTACGATGTTCTACTCTCAATATCTTGCGCGTAAATTGGCTGAAAGAGAAGAGTTCATTGTAGAGTTTGTAGCACCTGTCATGAATGATGTAATGGGTGTCATGAATGATGCAAATGGCACTTTAATAGAAGACCCTGCATCAAAGAGCGAGGATCTAGATGATTTAGATACAGAATTAAAAATTTTAGAAACAATTGGTTCCATTGTCCCAATAATACTGGAAGACGAAGCAGGTAAATTGACTGGCCATAATTACGAAGAAGAAGGTAGCATAACCTATGATCAAGATTATCTGATAGCTAAAAAAAAATCACTTTTAGAAAGTGGATTTGAACCCCTACCAGGATTTGGATCTTCGCATAGAATTTATTTTGAGAATTCTAAATTGTATCATGAAGTATCCTGGTTTCCTTTAGCACAAGTTTTACTTCTCAGTACTTTTGTCCTTTTTGGATATTTTGTTTTTTCTTCCTCTAGAAAATCAGAACAAAACAGAGTATGGGCTGGTATGGCAAAAGAAACAGCTCATCAATTAGGGACACCTATCTCTGCTATTATAGGATGGATAGAACACCTTAAAGATATCTCAAAAAACGAACCTGAACAATTAGAAGTTGTAGATGAATTGAGAAAGGATGTCACGCGACTCGAATTAATTGCAGATAGGTTTTCAAAGATTGGTTCAAAACCTTCTCTGACCAAAATTAATCTTGTAGAAGAACTAGAAGAATGTAGAATTTACATGCAAAGAAGAGCATCGAAAAAAATTGTTTTCACTTTTCCAGAGAAAACACAAACACCTGTTTACTCAAATATAAATTCACACTTATTTGATTGGGTGATCGAGAACATTTTAAGAAATGCTTTGGATGCAATGGAGGGAACAGGAAAAATATCTGCAACTGTAAAAGCAGAAAACGGAATGGCTTCCATCGAACTCTCAGATACTGGAAAAGGCATTCCAAATGCATACCAGAAAACTATTTTCAGACCTGGCTATACTACAAAAAAACGTGGCTGGGGCCTTGGACTTTCACTAGCAAAGAGGATTATAGAAAACTATCACAATGGAAAAATTTATGTTAAAAATTCAAAATTAAATGAAGGAACGACTTTTGCGATTAAGCTGCCATTGGCTTAGTTTAATTATTTTTTCTCTACTCTCTAGTTCTGTTTCTTCCCAGAAGATCACGGTAGTTGATGAAACCAACAATCCTATGATTGGTGTTCATGTTTTTTTTCAACAAAATATTTCTACAACTGACATTAATGGACAAATCACATTCACAGATGTAACTCCTGTTTCTCAATTAAGATTTGAATATATAGGCTATCAAGATCTCACTATCAGCTTTGGAGAAATTAGTGCAAATAATTTCATTGTCAATATGAGGATTGACGATATGATGATAGATGAAATCATAGTTATTGGTAGAACAAATGCAAGAGAAATTGACTTGCCTTATAATATCTCTAGGATTAAATCCGAAGACATCTTCAAATCAAATGTGCAAAACTCAGCAGACGCCATTGCACTCAACAATGGTGCTTATATCCAGAAGAGTCAAATGGGTGGAGGCAGCCCTGTCCTTAGAGGCTTTGAAGCCAATAAAGTATTATTGGTCGTAGACGGCATCAGAATGAATAATGCTATTTATAGAAATGGTCATCTCCAAAGTGCAATAACTGTAGATCCTGATATATTAGACCGCATGGAAGTTATTTTTGGAGCAGGCTCTCTTTTATACGGTAGCGAAGCTTTAGGAGGTGTTATTCACTTTAGAACCAAATCACCTCTGCTTAATTTTGATCCCATTGAAAATCATAAACAGCAATTGACTGCCAACTTGAGATACAACTCTGCTAACCAAGAAAAAAGAATCCATGTAGACCATACTTTTTCAAAGAGAAAATTTGGTGTTTTAACAAGTGTGACCTTTGCAGATTATGGTGATTTGAGAATGGGAAAAAATAGAAGAGAAGCATACCCTGACTTTGGCTTGAGACCCGATTATGTTTCTACGGAAAATGGTATCGATCAAGTACTTATAAATCCTAATCCCAACATACAAATAGGTACCGCTTATAGCCAAGTTGATATATTGCAAAAGTGGGCATTTGAATTGTCTTCCAGTATAAAAGCTGAATTAAACTTGCAATATTCTAATAGCAGTAACATACCGCGCTATGACAATCTTTCTGAAAGAAGAAACAATACTTTAAGATTTGCAGAATGGTATTATGGCCCACAAAAAAGAATTTTAATATCGCCAAAGTTTACGGTCAAACTTAATTCAGCATTGGCCGATAAAGCGACTGTGATAGGATCGTTTCAAAAAATTGATGAGGATAGAATCAGTAGAAACTTGAATAGTCCACAAGAAGAAAACCAAAACGAAGATGTCAAAGTATATGGACTGACATTAGATTTTAATAAGAGACTCAATCAGAATCAGAAGATTGTATATGGTCTAGACTTTCATTATAATGATGTTGAATCAAGTGCGTTTAGCATAACCAATGGTGTCGTTGCTAATGATATTTTAAGCAGATATGCAGATGGAGGTAGCCAATTAAAAAATGCAGGGATATACCTACAACACAATTGGCAAAATAGAGATTCGACACTGATATGGATAAATGGTTTAAGGTGGAGTTACCAACAAACTGATTTATTATATACAGACAAAAGCGTTTTTCAATGGCCAGATTATTTTTACGATGGCATTACAAGTACAAACAGTGCTTTAGTAGGCATTAGTGGATTAAATTATACAAGAGACCGATGGTCATTTAAGGCTTCTACTGGTACTTCATTTAGATCTCCTAATGTAGACGACCTAGCAAAGATAAGGGTTAATGGCGATGAGATAACCATACCAAATCCAGAATTAAATTCAGAAAAAGTATGGAACACAGAATTTACCATTGGACGAAAGTCACGGCATTTTGAATTTGGTTTTAGTGCTTATTACACACGGTTAAGAGATGCAATAGTCAGAATCAATTCAACACTGCCAGATGGCGGAAACTTTTTCATCACTGCCCAAGACAGCTTACAAGTAACTGCAAATATTAATGCTTTAGAAGGTACCATAAAAGGTGTTTCGCTTTTCGCAAATTTTATTTATAAAAATTGGAGCTTATACAAATCTGTAAATATTCAATCGGGTAAAGCACTTAACGAAGATGGAACGCAAATGCCCTTAGGACATATCCCGCCAACCTTTGGAAGGACCACTTTAAACTTTAATCCCAAGAGATGGCAAATCTCATTAAATGTAACAGATAACTTATGGAAGAGAATTGAAGACTTTGGCGGCAGTGTCGACAATCCAGATTTGGCAACCCCAGAAGGATCGCCGTCGTGGTTCATTTTTGATATTAATACTATTTATAATATCAACGAAAATATTCAAATCAATTTAGGATTTGGAAATATATTCGACACCTATTACCGACCATTTTCTTCTGGATTAAGTGGTCCTGGACGTCATATTTCTGTTGCAATTAGGTATAAAACCCTAGCTAAAAAGGGTGATAAAGCATTAAGTTTTTAACAATTTGCTCAATAAAACTTTAATCTTAGGTTAAATAGGTATTCTATTTCAATCAATCACTTACATTTGCGGTATATATTACTGAAGCTCAGCACAACGCTGTTATTAAGTATTTCAAAACCAAGAAAAAATGAAAGTAAGTAAAATTAAATGTTTATCAATGATCGCAGCATTTGTGCTAGTGAGTGTGTCTATGCAAGCGCAAAAATTTGGATACCTAAATTCTGCATTGTTGTTATCTGAATTACCTGAAATTAAAGCCGCGGATGCTGAATTGGAAACATATCAAAAGCAGTTAATCACTTCTGGAGAATCAATGGTCAAAAATTTTGAAACAAAATATCAGCAATACGCTAAGGAAGCTAATGAAGGTCTTTTGTCTCAAGTTCAAATGCAACAGAAAGAAGGAGAATTGGCAACGGAGCAACAAAAAATTCAACAATACGAGCTTGAAGTTCAAAATAAGATTCTTAAAAAAAGAGAAACTTTATATCAGCCTATTTTAGATAAAGTAAAAGTTGCTTTAGAGGCAATTGGAAAAGAAAATGGATACTCAATGATATTTGATGCTAGCAATGGCACAATTTTACATGCTAATGATTCTGATGATGTTATGGCTCTCGTCAAAACAAAATTAGGTATGTAATCAATTGATATACAAATAATAAAAAGCTGGATCATAATTTGATCCAGCTTTTTTTATGTCCACAAATGACTTTATTCTTTTAGTGACTTATCTTTTCTTTGGGCCTCCTGATTTTGGGCCTCTCGATTTGCCTTTATAGCCTCCTTGTCGGCCGCCACCTCGACGATTGCCGGAACCTCGATTACCACCTCCCCGATTACCACCACCGCCACCTCGACTTGGTCGCCTTCTAGTCGGATCCCATTCAGGTGTTTCGCCAAACTCTTCTGGCACTTTCATTTTCACCACTTCTCTTTCAATCAATTTTTCGATATTGCTAAATGAGCGCATATCATCAGGATTGATTAATGTAATCGCCACTCCAGATGTGTCCGCTCTTGCCGTTCGACCAATTCTATGAACGTAATCCTCAGCATCTCTAGGCACATCATAATTGACAACCAAGTTTATATCTTTCACATCTATTCCTCTACTTATCACATCTGTTGCCACTAATACTCTTATGTTTTTTGCCCTAAACTCTTGCATAACAGATTCTCTGTTTTGTTGATCAAGATTTGAAGAAATACCCTCAGCTTTTATGCCTTTTGATTTTAAAGCGGAAACTATTTTGCTCACATTCTTTTTGGTAGAAGTGAATATTATTATGCTCTTGTATTTTGGTTTGTCTTTTATAAGCTGAACAAGCAAACCATTTTTTTGCTCATTATAAACTATATAAGAAGCTTGTAAAATCTTTTCAGCTGGCTTAGAAATGGCGATTTTAATTTCGCGCGGATTAGTAAGAATTTTTTTACTCATCTTAATAATCTTGTCAGGCATAGTTGCGCTAAAAAGTAAAGTTTGTTTCTTTTTTGGTAGGCTATCAATGATGGACATAATGTCATCATAAAACCCAATGTCCAACATTCTATCCGCTTCATCTAAAATCAAATATTTGATTGTAGAGCATTTTACGGTTTTGTTTTTTATAAAGGAAATTAATTTTCCAGGTGTAGCTACTATGACATGAACACCATTCTTTAGTGCTCTCTTTTGAGCCTCCCATTCTTGACCGCTGCCTCCTCCATATAATGAAATAGAGGAAATATTTGTAGTATAAGAAAAACCTTGTATCTGTTGATCTATTTGAAGCGCGAGCTCTCTTGTAGGTACTACTATTAATGCTGAGGTCGTATCATTGCCATCTTTGATTAACCTATCAAGAATAGGCAACATGAATGCGGCCGTTTTTCCTGTACCTGTTTGGGCAGAAGCCAATAAATCAAACCCTTCTAATATTTGAGGGATGGCTTGTTCTTGGATGGGTGTTGCCTTTTCGAAACCCATATAAAATAGCGCGTCCAATAGGGTTTCACTAAATCCAAATTCTTCAAATTTCATATGTTCGCAAAATAGAGCTATTTAAGGAGAAATTTGATAGCTGATTAATTAAGTCTTGCCATAAACTCCTCTTCTGTTAAAATTTCGACTGTATTCAAGGTTTGCGCTTTCTTTAATTTTGAACCTGCTTTTTCACCAACTACTAAAATATTCAACTTAGAAGAGACCGCAGAAATATTCTTAGCCCCGTTTTCTTCTGCCAATTTTTGAGCTTGTTTTCGACTCATAGTTTGAAGAGATCCGGTAAAAAGAATTGTTTTACCAATAAAAACTGCATTCTCGTCTACTTCCAAAGGCCTATCCGCTTCAAGTTGCGTCATGTTGACCCCATAAGAATCCATTCGTTTTAATATTTCAATATTTTCTTGAATAGAAAACCAAGCAATGACATTCTCAGCTACCACTGGTCCAATATCTTTAATATTGACAAAATCTTCTTCAGTAAGCTTTTGCAAATCAAAAACAGATTTAATCTCTTGCGCCATTAACTTACTTGCCTTTTTACCAAAATGATGAATGCTCAAACTGACCAAAAGCTTATGAATAGGATTCTTTTTGGCAGCATCCACAGATGACTTCAAGTTGTCGGCAGATTTCTTTCCAAAACCTTCTAAATTCGCAATGGCATCATAGTCCAAATTATAAACATCACTGATGTCATTTAACCATCCCAATTCATAAAATTTTTCAACATAAGATTTTCCAAAACCATCTATATTCATGGCAGATTTGGAAACATGAAAAATAATACGTTGAAGTTTTTGGGCAGGACAAAGTGGATTCATGCACCGCCAAGCTGCTTGCTCTTCAGATTTATCCAAGTTGCTGGCACAAGAAAAACAGGTCTTAGGAAAATCAATTTTCTTTTCATCTCCCGTTCTCAAATCGTCCATAGATTTTACGATATAAGGAATTACATCACCAGCACGTTCTATCAAAACTTTATCGCCAATTCTGAGGTCTTTTTGCTTGATGAATTCCTCATTATGTAAAGAAATTGAAGAGACGGTCACGCCAGCTAAAAAAACAGGCTCAACTTTGGCTACAGGAGTTATAGCACCTGTTTTTCCAATTTGAAACTCAACATCATTTAAAGTTGTAGTGGCTTGTTTGGCTTTAAACTTAAAAGCAATAGCCCATCGTGGGTGGTGTCCTGTTGATCCACATTTATTTTGCAATTCTATTTCATTGACTTTAACAACGGCGCCATCAATTTCGAAATTATAATTGTCTCTGATTCGCTCCCACTCTTTACAAGCATTAAAAGCTTCATTTATGTTTTTACACAATTGCTTTTTCGCCGAAGGAATTTTAAAACCCAATTCGCCCAAAATAAACATTATTTTATCTTGTGATTCTAATTTTTGAAGGACATCATTTCCATCTTTATCTTCTGCAAAAGCCAATTGAAAAATAAAAACTGCCAACCCACGATTACGCGTTTCGTTGGCATCTTTCATTCTTAAACCCCCAGTAGCTGCGTTACGCGGATTAGCAAATACATCTTTTCCTTCTTTTGTACGCGCTTTATTTTTCTTTTCAAAATCATCTTTAGCTATCACAGCCTCACCTCTTAATTCCGCTTTGTAAATGCCATATTTTGAAAAACTTGCAGACAGCGGAACTGAGGATATTGCTCTTGCATTTAAAGTAATATCTTCTCCTTCTGTTCCGTTTCCTCTAGTCGCAGCTCTGACTAGAAAATCATTTTCATAAACCAAAGCTATACTGCCTCCATCTAATTTTGGCTCAACAAAATATGAAATATCACCTTCGCTTAAACTTAATTTTTTTATTTGCTTGTCAAAATCTATAAGGTCTTCAGCGTTATAAGAATTATCCAATGACAACATCGAATTAAGATGTTTTACTGAATCAAATTTATTGGAAAGGTCACTTGAAACTCTTTGTGAAGGCGAATCTGCTCTCACATCAACACTTGGATGAGATTCTAATTTTAACAATTTTTGATACAATTGGTCATATTCAAAATCTGAAATAAGTGGACTATTGTCAACATAATATTTCCACTCATGGAAATGCAAGAGTTGCACAAGATCATCGTACGCTTTTATTTCAATATTTGATTTTAGATAATCCTTTGTGAGTTCAAATAGATGCGCTTGCTCTTTTTTAGAGTACATAAAAATTAAATCTCGTTGAAAAACTTAAATATAGTTGATTGAAGAATGGTAAAAAGCCAAAAGTTGTGACATAATTTGTGTTTGAGCGTATAAATAATAAACTAAGCCTTTACATATTCCAAAAATAAATCAATTCCTACCAAATGATTTATATATATAGCATTATGCGATATATCAAAGCCAATATATCAAAAGGTTAAATATTTAACTTTTTCTTATATATATTTATTTATTTTTGCAATATTCAATCAAAACTTAAAAACAATGTTAAAAGAATTTAAAGAATTCATTTTCACAGGAAATGTGATAGATTTCGCTATCGCTGTAATATTAGCTGGAGCCGTTGGGCTTGTAGTTAATGGATTTGTTAATGACATCATTATGCCTGTCGTGGGTCATTTTGCCGGTGGTGTTGATTTTGCGAACATGCAGCATGTTCTGTCTCCTGCAGAATTAAGTGCTGATGGTACTGTCATTAAAGAAGCAAATGCAATTAGATATGGAAAATGGTTTAATACCATTATCAACTTAATAATTGTAGGTTGGGTATTATTTATGCTTGGAAAAGCAAAAATCAAATTCATGGGTGCTGTACCAGATCCAGGACCAACTGCAGATCAAGCTTTATTAACAGAAATCAGAGATGCTGTTAAAAGATAAGATTACTTAGAATATTTAATATGATACCGCCAGCTTTATTGTTGGCGGTATTTTTATTTATACAGCTTGAAGATACCTTTCTTTAAAACAAGGCTTTCTATTTTACCATCCTTACCAATGCTTCAATTCTAATTAGAACCAAGGATTTTTGTTCACAAAAATTCGCTATTCGATAAATACACCTCGATCCAATAAACATCAAGATTCTATCTTGATTTATAAAATCTCTAAATTGATGATTCAATGTCTCAGAGGTAGCTATTTCAATCAAGCAATATTTCTTTCTTAAAGAATCGCTAGTCGAGAAATTCCTCGATCCAATATTCATCGATATATTATCTTGAATTATAAAAATCCATAAATTGATAGAAAATTAGGGCGTAATCAGTGCAACTTAGCAGGTCTAAGAAACTGTACAAAAAAAAGCCATCAAACTGAAAACAGCTTAATGGCTTAATTTTTATTTTTTATAAAAATTAATTGAGTGTCATTCTCAAAGTAATACCTCCGTTGATACTTGTAACAGGGAACTGTGTTGTCACATAAGGTCTCGTACTCGAATAATCTAGGAAAGCTCTAAGCGTTACATTTTCATTCAGAATATAATCCATTGACGGATTTATAGAAAGTCTCTTTGTCCCTCTCGCCGTTTCTGCAGATGAGCCTAAGTCTATTTCGTGGATGATTGTTTGGTCGTCTCCATATTCTATATTCAACATAAAAGTCATATCACTTCCCCTTTCAGTACTTACATTACTTCTTCCTGATCTTCTGCTATTATCATCTTTTTTGTCTGCATTGTCGTCTTCCTTTTCTTTCAGGCCAGTCGGACGCCTTCGAGTTCTTTTCTTTTTCTTCTTCAAGAACTTTGAATCTTTAATAGTATACCCAAATCCGAAAACATATTCTGTTTTTTTACTTTCATTCAACTCACTAGCTGTGTTAACAGACAAATCTAAATTCCTTGTTTTATTATATTCAAATTCAATGTTCATTTCCTTCTTGGTCTTAATACTAATACCAATAATCGGATTAAACTGTTCTTGAATCTGCAGAGCTGGAATTTCTATTCTGGAATAATAGTTTCCATTAATTTTTAAATTCTCATAAGGATCACTTGGACTGAATTGAACATCAGTATTGAAGTTATTAATACGTAATGTAGAAGCATATGCATGCTCAACAGTAAAGCTAGAAAATCTATCTCTAAACCAAGGAAGTTTCGACAATCCATTGTATCGCATATTCCAATTGGGTTTGGGGATATACCCTACTCTACTGACATCCTTCTCTATATCCAAATTAGCAGTGTTAGGATCCTTATTTGTATAGGCTGCTAAAAATGCTGGAACCAAAACCTGCGAACTTTGCTTACCATAACCTTCTGCATATCTTACGCCATCTACTGTATGTGATCCTGCATTTGGGTCGTTTTCTAACCTGTATGATATTACACTTCTGTAATCTTCAAAAGTTTGAAACAAAGCTTCAATATCAGGATTAAATAATGTGTTCATTGCAAAATATGTCATTTCAAAAGATCCCACATCTCGCAATGCCACTTGTTGAAAATCAACATCTGCACCACCCGCTAAGCCATTCTTATTTTTAAATTCCTCTTGATGCGTGATACTGTAATTCTTCTTAAAATCAATATCCACTTTAAAATCTTTCCAAGGTTCTACTTTAAATTTAGCTTCGAGATTTTGAGTTTTCACTTGGATAACTTCTTGATTCAATTTATTACTTTTATTTATCCAATCCTTTTCTGCTGCTTGATACAACCAATTGTTTCTGTCTTGAAAAGTAAGATCAGGCTGCAGTCCTAAAACGAAGCCTGCTCCAGGTGAACTAAAGCCACTTGATAATCCAAAATATTTAGGTACACCTGTAAATCCAGGAATAACCGTAGAGAAATTTTCTTTGTAATTAATCCGCAATGACCTTACGGCTAACAATGGTCTAACCAATAGTTTTTCTAAACGACTGGGCTCCTTTTCTTTCTCACGCGATCGTTTAACTTTACTATCTTTTGCATCAGGTTTAGCATCATCTTTTTTATCATCTTTGGTTCTACTCGTTCTAGAAGATCTTCGAGCGGATTTAGTTTTATCTAAAGATTTTGCATACTTGGATTTATTGTAAAGCTTATCAAAATTCAAATTGGCTGTCACTGATCTGTTTTGACCATTCTGTATGACGGCTTGAGGTGTAGAACCATCTTCTAATTCAATTAAAGCACCAGCGGACCAATTATATTCTGCGCGATACTGTCCTTTCACATCTACCCAATCCATGTAAGGAATATACTTCATAGGTACAGTATAATTAAGGCTAACTTGATGATTGTAATTGGTATTTCTACCACCCTTCGCTACATTATCTTTCCAATAATCTGAGGCATCATCTGGCGCCGGCACCGATCTTCCAAATTCATCTACCCAAGGTCTATCATCTGGATTTGCCGCATATCCTACTTGTCTTAATTCATCGATATAAGATTCATTTAAAGCAGAAAAATTCAACTTTAGTGATTTAGTCAGATTCCAATTTAAATCATAAGTTCTCTCCCACTGAAATCGTCTATCATCAAATCTAAAAGTAGGATCATCATCTATCTGCCTGTATGTTCTTTCGGATTGAAACCTATTCAAATTTGAACTAATGGATATAGAGCTTGGTATCAAGTTGATATTTATGTTCTTTATTAAGGCTAATGATTTAGGTTTTAATTTCTTAAAAGGTTCTATGTATTTACCTCTGGTAGAAAATCCATAATCAAGACCAAGTCGTTGATCTACAGACTTGTCTGATTCAATTATTGGATCTCTATAGTCCGTTTCTGTAAATGAATAACTGCCGCTGAAATTAGAAATATCCCAAGGCATAGGTTTCTTTTCTTTTTTAGGCTTTTGCGGAGGTTCATTTGGTTTGGATACCTTTTGCTTACTGGAGGAATTAGCTCTAGTCGACCCTCTGCCTCCACCTGTCCTTTCCTTCCTGACATTCGTAAAGTTAAAAGTACGAATAGTGTTGACTGTATTAGACCTATCATTCACTACATCTATCTCATTTGGTCTTATATCATATTCATCCTCCAGTGTTATATCCAAATCGAAAGCATCGTATTCTGGTCTGATTACACTCTTAGCATATTGTGCATAAAATGGTACGCGTAGCCCCCATTTATCTGGAAAAAATTTGCCTAACTCCAGTGATGTCGCTACATCCCACTCTGTCTTACTGTCCAAAGCTCTTTCTTGGACTTTTTGATCTAAGGCACCCCAGCCTTTACTTTGATAAGATGCTGAAGCAGAGACTTGTCCTAAGTCCGCCAATTGAATATCCATTCTGGCTAATCCTGCATAACCCCCACGCTCTTGCAATCCAATTAATCGCAATTCATTGACCCAAACCTCTCCCGCTTTATTCTGATCCAAGGTGTCTCCTCCAATATTCCGGACACCAATTTGTATACCTTTAACTTTACCCAAACTTGGATTTCCCTTTATGGTAATTTGATGTCCATTTGGAATATATACTGTATCCCGAGTCAATGTATCCAGTTGACCTAAAAACCCAATACTCTCGTAGTTCTCACCTCCCCCTCGTGACAAGAAATTTCTTTGCCCTAAAATAGGATCTCCCACTAACTCCGTGATATCTTGATTAGTAATACTAAAAGTATCTAGAGAGGCACCTTGTACTATTCTGAGTTTTTTCAATAAAGTAAAAAGCTCTAAATCAAAATTGAACATGTTTTGAACAGGCCACACATAGTCGGAAACAAAATCAGCTAAAGATTCATCAGATAAGGTCAGCGGAATTAAGTATTCATAATAATGATCTTCAAAATCTTTACCGACTTTTATATAGACGCCCATGTCTCCATCCATTTGTTCTGTACCTACTTTCGCTTCAGCATGAACAAACATTTGTAACTTTTCATATACCCTTAAATCAAGTTCATTAAGCTTAAAGATCGAACCTTCGCAACCTTCTTTAAATTCATCATAACGCATAACAAGTGATTTTTCATCTTGTAAGACATTGCTAAATGAATTAAATAAACGTTCTCTTTGGATACCTCTCGGTTCAACATAATTGAAAGGTTGCTTTTGTGAATTTTCTTCCACACCAACTACATCTATTGTAAAATCCGGCTCCAGATCCGTACCAGCACAAAATGTTTGGTCTCTTCTCCATTGATTTCTAATCAATTCGAATTCTGCCAATCTAAAGGTTTTTCTTTTTTCAAAACCCTTAACAATCATCCTCATAAATTGGATAGATCTAAAACCTTCAATGCCATTTATAGGCGTGCCATTATTAATTGGTATTCTAAATCTGTACCACTCTTCTTGAGGGCCATTAGGTGGATTCACAATCCTAACATCTCTTACAAATTCACTATTTGCAACATCTATTTTTATCGTATCACCATCCTGAATACTTCTAATAGGGATTTTATATTCATAAAAGCTCTCTTGCTGATCTAGAGATCTGTTGTTGTTTAGATCTTCTTGATCTGGTCTAGGTTGTCCTCTTAAATTTTGAAATTGGTTATTTGGTGTATTTGGATTTACAGGCACTGTTGATTGGCCAGAATTGAAATCTGGTGAATTGCCTTGAGGGTTATTGTACTTTGTGTATCGTGTTAAGATATCAGTATCAGAAGGAAAGACTTCTGTATTATTGAAATCTGCATAATTATCATTAGACGGATCAAACAATAAATCTTGTGGTGTAGGTTCACCTAAGGGTGTAATGTCCAAAAGATATTCACTAAAACATTCTCTTTCTAGGCTATCAGACAATCCATCGAATCCAACATCTTGTATAACTCTGTCTTCTAAATCGAATCCATTATTGTTTGGCGTTGTTAAAGGCACTAATCCCCAGTTGGTTTTACATACAGGTATCATTTCCTCTGGAGTGGGTAATGCGTTTTCATAAAACTGAAGATCATCTTTCAGGATATCTTCTGATACATTTCCCAGATGCAAAATAATTTCTCCATCATCTCCCAAAGTATGAGAATTTGTTTCATTAGGTAAATCCATGTAAGGATTCAACATCCAAAACTCAATAAACTCATAGTTCGTGGCTTGAAAATCATTATTAGGCATATATCTCATAATCCCTGCCCAGCGCGATTCTGGTTCATTAAGCACTACACGTTCTCTTGCAGGATCATAAAATGCCCCTTCCGTCAACCGCATACCTGTCGAATCATCAAAAAGTCCATCTGGTATATCATAGTTGTATGGTCCTCTCTCATCAGGATAAAAATTAAGATCAAAAGTTTGAAGATTACCTAACACACCTTGTGGAATCTGGCGATCAAACAATTCAGTTTGCTGCACATTTCTTGTATACGGATGCACATTTGATGAATTAAAAGTCAGGGTCTGATCTAAGACATACCAACTTAACTTGGCTCTATTGGCACCATAAGATACTTTTGTAGATTTTGATTCTGGAAAAGGATCATTACCAATAACATCATAATTAGGCGTACTGGCCAATATCCATTGTGATTGTGCCTGACTGCTCAGTGGAAAGCCACTTACCGCGCCTTCAAAATCATCAAGTGACACAACACCCCTGCTCTCGCCTGGTATATTAACAGCATTGGAGTGTCCTGGCTTTAAGGCTGCAGCTTCAGCGGTAAAGCTTATTGATGATGGTGCATTTGTACTTATAAAAGGTAGCTTATCTACCAGTTTAGTTATACCTGGTGCTTCTTTACTAAAATCAACATCTACACCAAATATTCTATTATTAATAGGATCATCACCTATATTTACTTTTTGTGTGAAAGGTCTTTCGAATAATCTCAAATAAGTCGCACCCAATCTCAAATTTTCGTTGACTTCATAATCCGCACGTAGTCCCAACATTGTTTTTTGTTGCAAACTAAAAACTGAATTATCTTCAAATGAAATATTTATAGGTACCCCTTGTTGTAGAAAAGATTCATTTAATATTCTTACACGACCTATGGCATAATCCACTTCATAATCAGCACCTTCTGTGAGAATCCTACCACCGGCTCTGACAGTTACAGAACCTTGAGGAATATTCCATGCCCCTAAAGAATATTCAGAGGAGACACCATTTTTAAAACGGCCCCTCATGACAAATTTGTTATTCTCTAAATTCTCTTGAGTTGCTGTCACAAAGGAATCATATAAAGAACGGAAGGCGAACGAATCGACTAATGCTGCTGGATCTGAAACTAATGCTTCATTTAAAATAACATTTTCTAATGCTGAACCAAATGGTTCTAGAACAGGAAATACAATACTGCTACTCCTAGGAATAACTGTAACACCAGGTACAAAATCAAAAATACCATCTGGCTGTGGATCATTTCTCGAATTCAAATTATCCAAGCCAAATACATTCAATAAAGGCGTTGTTCTTAAACCATCTATAGGTAAATATTTTTTTAAAGATCCATTTTGATCATCCTCATAAAATATGTCAAACTCAAAATCTTCCTGTTCTAGTTGACTTGTTCTTAAAGGATAGACATTCTTCATCATCAAATCCCAATTGGGATGAGTCACGCTCTCAACAGAACTTTTAAGCATTTTGGTGAAAACAACACCCTCAGCTTGAGCTACTCCTTGTCTATCAGAGTTAGAAACACCGCCTTCATCCGTTGTAGATCCTACTTTGTAAACACCTTCACATCGAAGAGTGTAGAAATATTCGTAAGAAATAGATAATACTTGATTGGGTCTTAAGCGCACATTTAATGAAAGCATTCCCAGCTCAGGGTTGAAAGAATATTCTCCTGGAGATAATTTTCGACCTTGGTAAATAGCAAAATCTCCATCGTTAAAATCCAATCCATAAGTATTTTGCAATTTACTGGCAGTTCCCGATACTTCAGGAGAATCTTCATCACAATTGGCTAACCTTTGAACATCAGGATCTTGAACCAATTCTTGGTATAATTCATTTTGTCTGTTTTCTGGAAGTCTTATTGTATTGCCATTGGCATCTGCTACCGTTTGTAAGTTTGGATCAACTTCAAATGCGTTTAAAAAATAATCAGCATTGTCCTTTGAAAAATTTTCTTGCAAGGGCTCTCCTATGTCAGAGACAGCACAAATCATTGTTTGGTTTTGCTGATAATCTTGTCTATCATCAGAGATCCATACTTCTATATTTGATACTCTAAAATTACTTCTTATGTAAGGCATATTAGAAAGTGCATCCTCATAATTATTTCTGTGGTAATGCGAGATAAAGAAGTGCCTATTCTCGTCATAATCCTGAGGTCTAATTTCAAACTCTGAAACCGTAGATCCGTTTTGAATAGCTACAGTTTCTTGCTTTGATCTTTGTTGAGAGGCTATTGCTGTTAATCGTAAATGACCAAACTGCAATTCAGTTTTTAAACCAAATAAACTTTGTGCACCTTGAATCAAGGTTCCTCTTAGAGGTAAACTGACGTTTCCTGCTTCTATTTTCTTGATAATATCATCCTCAGAAAATTGCTCCGAATCGTATTCTAATTTTATTTTTCTATCAAAATCGAAACTGGCCTGCGTATCATAGTTGAATCCCAGATTCATCTTATCTCCAATTTTACCTTCGACATTCATCTTAATATCCATGTCGAAATCTAAAAATGGCCCCTGCGTTTGTCTATTTAAATCAATATTTGGATTGGCTACTTTTTGATAATCCAATCCGAATGTCAAATCAATATTTCCTTGTGGTTCGATTGTAATCCCATTACCACCAAAGAGTCTATCTACTAAATTCTTTTCTATGTTAATTTTGGACAGCGGGTCGATACGACCACTTCCGCTTTTATATTCTGATGTAATACCTCCTAGTTTTTCAAAGTAATCACGTTCTTGTTGTTTGGCGCGATATTCAAGATATTCGTCAAAAGTGAGATAGGTAGGTGTTCTAAAGTATTCATCTCCTATTTTTTCATAGACGATGTAACTATCTGTCTCTAGGTCATACTCAACCTTCTGTTCAACATTAGAGGGGAGTATATCAAAGGGATTGTATTGCTCATCTGTAATAAAGTCACCATAACGATCTTTGAGCGGAATTGTATCCGTCTCAATCGAAGTTGTTGTAGTTATCCTTTCAAGAGGCCCTGGTAAAATGATTCCACCTGCTTGTAAAGATGAGCATATGAACAGCCCAAATCCTGCGATAAGGCCCATTACTAACTTGCTGTTAATTGCCATTTTTCTTATAAGATCAAATGTGATTTGCCCTGCCTGTTTGATATCACTTTGTTTAAACGTAAATAATCTAATTTTAAGTCTACGATAGCTGTCTTAATACTGACTTTATTAATGTCTCGACTTGTTTGACATCTTTTTGCTGCGAAAGGACTTTATCTACTTGCTTAGTAACCATAGTTTTCTGAAATCCTAAGGCTACTAACGCCGAGATCGCTTCATCTCGTATAGGTTCTCCGGTTAAATTTTCAGTATTCATCAAATCAGCTGCTTCTTTGCCCAATTTATCCTTTAAATCAAGTATAATACGCTGTGCTGTTTTGGGTCCTACCCCTTTTACTTTTTTAAATGCAGCGACATTATCTGTTAAAATGGCAGATTTAGTCTCTTCAGGACTCATATATGATAATATGACGCGTCCTGTATTAGGTCCAACCCCCGATACAGATAATAATTTAATAAAAAGTGTCTTTTCTTGATCGGAAAAAAAGCCATAAAGCGCATGGTGATCGTCTCTTACAATCATGTGTGTATAAAGCTTCACCTCTGATAACTCCTCTATGGCGGCAAAAGTATTTAAACTTATTTGGACATCATAAGCAATCCCTCCTATGTCGAGGTGAATGTTTGTAGGTGTTTTATGAGTAATTTTTCCTTGTAAATAAGCAATCATGGGCTAAAAATCAATCTGCGAAGATAATAAAAGCTGTGTAAAACATATTAAATAATTTCTTAATGTATAATTTGTTTCAAATCAATGCCATTGACACATGCCAGAAATCTTAATTTTGTAGTTAAATTAATTAGAAAATGTACAATATTCTTATTCTTGGTAATGGTGGTAGAGAACACGCATTGGCTTGGAAAATATCTCAAAGTAAAATATGTAAAAAACTTTTTATCGGACCTGGTAATGCTGGTACAGCAGAAGTCGGCCAAAACATAGTCCTAGACATAACAAATTTTGATGACGTCAAAGCTATTGTAGATAACGAATCGATAGATTTTCTAATTGTTGGACCAGAAGCTCCGCTTGTCAATGGTATAGAGGATTTTTTTAGAAACCATAAAGTTAAAGTATTTGGTCCTTCTAAAATTGCTGCACAATTAGAAGGTTCTAAGGCTTTCGCCAATGATTTTATGGAAGAATTTAAGATCCCCACTGCTGGATACTTGACTGTTAACCACAATAATCTTGAGGAAGGCTATGATTTTATTGATAAACAACCCACAAAAATAGTCTTGAAAGCAGATGGTTTAGCGGCCGGAAAAGGCGTCCTTATTCTAGATGATAAAAATGAAGCGAAAGAAGAACTCAACAAAATGCTGGCAGGAAAATTTGGTGAGGCCAGTGCGCAAATCGTGATTGAAGAGTTTTTGGATGGTATCGAATTTTCTGTTTTTGTACTAACTAATGGCTATGAATACAAAATTCTTCCTATCGCCAAAGATTACAAAAGAATTGGAGAGGGAGATACAGGTTTAAATACTGGGGGTATGGGTGCCGTTTCACCTGTACCATTTGTTGACGAAATATTAATGAAAAAAGTCAAAGAAAGAATAATCAATCCTACAATTGAAGGTTTAAAAAAAAGAAAATACAAATATGAAGGTGTCATTTTCTTAGGTCTCATTAAAGTTGAGGATGAACCTTATGTCATTGAATATAATTGCAGATTTGGAGATCCAGAAACTGAAGTCATAATACCACGGCTTAAGAATGATTTTGTTGAAGTACTTGAAGCATTATTTGACAATAAATTGGACAAGCAGCAATTTGAATTCAGAAACGAAACTGCGGCTACTGTGATGCTTGTCTCTGGTGGTTATCCCGAAAAATATGAAAAAGGTAAGTTGATAACATTAGATAAGTCTATAGCAGATTCTATTGTTTTTCATGCTGGTACATTACAAGGACAATATGATTTAAAAACGAATGGTGGAAGAGTGATTGCAGTTACTTCGCTTGGAGCTGATCACAAAGAAGCTGTCGCCATCTCCAAAAGAAATATTTCTAAAATTCATTTTGATAAAATGACTTACAGACAAGATATAGGTTTTGACCTTTAACCATGAACTACAAGATATCAGAAATAGCAGAAATGGTTGGTGGTGATTTTTTAAATGCCACATTAAATGAAAATACTATTTCTCATATTATTTATGATAGCAGAAAGATATCATTTGCGCAAAACGCATTATTTGTTGCGCTCAAAAGTGACATCCAAGATGGTCATAATTTCATAAATGATGCATACCGACAAGGTGTTAGAAATTTTTTAATTGATAAAAAAATTGACTTTCACAGATTTGACGATGCCAATTTTATCCAAACAAAATCTGTCATACAAGCACTTCAGTTATTGGCTCAAAAGCATAGGGCATCTTATACTTATCCGGTCATTGGCATCACAGGAAGTAATGGTAAAACCATGGTTAAAGAATGGTTAAGCAATGCACTCAAACACAAACAGTCTGTTGTTAAAAGTCCACAAAGTTACAACTCACAATTAGGGGTAGCGCTCTCCCTTTTAAATATGGGAGACACCCATGACATAGCGATAATTGAGGCCGGGATTTCTCAAAAAGATGAGATGAAACACTTAGCATCTATGATCAAACCGACAACTGGCATCCTCACTAACATTGGCGATGCACACAGTATAAACTTTAGCAGCAATGTAGAAAAACTTGAAGAAAAAATCCAATTGTTTGCTTCTACTGAAAAGATAATTGCCAGTTCAAATGATCCCATTATCAAAAATGCATTGCGTTCAATAAACAAAGGACAGGTGGTTTTATGGGGACATTCAGAGGACAGTGATATTCAGATAATAAAAACAGAACGTCTAGAATTGCACTCTGTTTTGCATATAACATATAAATCTAAAGACTATCAATTTAAAGTCTCATTTAAAACCGAAGATCTGATTGAAAACTGCATGCAAGTCATCAGCTTTCTCCTAACTGAAGGATGGACAGAAAATGAAATTCAAAATGCTGTTGCAGGGTTCTCCGCTATCTCCAGTCGATTGGAAATAAAAGAAGGTATCTATAATTCTGTTTTAATTAATGACAGTTATTCTTCTGATATTTCATCGATGCAAATGGGTTTAGAATACCTTAATTTACATCATTTAGGAAAGCGGAAGGCTGTTATTTTTTCAGATTTAGAACAGCAAAAAAATAAAGAAGCCTCCTTTAAAATACTCGATAATTTATTTATAGAAAAAAATATTGAAATTTTAATTGGGATCGGTATTGAAGAAAAATACAAATCCCTTTTTTCTAATCATCAAATTTCTTTTTACAAAAATATTACAGACTTCAATCTCAACTTCAATCCTAAGGTGATTAAAGATTCGTGTGTATTAATAAAAGGGGCTAGGAAATTTAAACTCGAGAAAGTATTTTCTTTATTGGCTTCTCAAATCCATGAAACAGTATTAGAAACCAATCTTAATGCCCTGACACATAATTTAAATTTTTATCGATCTCAACTGCAAGAAAACACCAAAGTTATGGCTGTTGTTAAAGCGGAAGCTTATGGAAGTGGCAGTATTCAAATAGCACAATTTCTTGAAAACAAAAAGATTGATTATCTCGCAGTAGCCTTGATGGATGAAGGCATTAAAATAAGAGAAGAAGGTTGCCATTTGCCGATTATGATTTTTAATATGCATACATCCCATTTGCAAAACCTCTGGACTTATCAACTTGAACCAGAGGTATATTCATTTTCCATTCTTAACTCCCTATTGGAAACATCAGAGCTCATTAAAAAGCCTATTTCAATTCATATCAAAATAGATAGCGGAATGAATCGCTTGGGGTTTAAACCCAAAGATATTGACAAATTGATATCAATAATACAAGCTAGCCATTTCTTAAAAATAAAATCCATATTCTCACACTTGTCCGCAAGTGACGACCAAAATTATGATGATTTCACACAATCACAATTTGACATTTATAATGAGGCTTTCGCCGAAATAGCTGAGGCGATCGACTATAAACCCTTGAGACATATTTTAAATACGGCTGGCATAATAAGATTCCCACAGCACCAATATGATATGGTAAGACTAGGACTCGGTCTGTATGGCATTGACGAGACACAAACTAAAAGTGCCCATCTTATAAAAGCACATACATTAAAATCGACAATAATCCAGATTAAAGTCCTTAAAAAAGGAGAAACTACAGGTTACAATAGATCTGGAGTGGCTCTTGAGGATATGAAAATAGGCATTGTTAATATCGGATATGCTGATGGTTTAATGCGTTTGGCAGGCAATGGAAACTACAGCCCTTACGTTAATGATAAAGCTTGCGCAATAGTGGGTAATATTTGTATGGACGTTTGCATGATTGACATATCTGCATATAATGATATAAAAGTTGGTGATGAGGTTGTTTTCTTTGGAGAAAATTTAGCGATTGAAAATCTTGCAACTAGCTGCAAAACAATAAGTTATGAAATATTAAGTCGTATAGCTCCTCGCATAAAACGTCTTTATACATATAACTAGCCATTCCTACGAGTCAAGCATTGGTCTATTTCTTATTTTTGTGTCAAAATTCAGCTTTCTATGAGAATGTTAATGATAATAATATTAGGATTTTTCTTTCAATTACTGCCAGCGCAGAATAATGATGCCGTTTTATTTACTGTTGCAGATGATCCCGTATATCTTTCGGAGTTTAAATATATCTATGAAAAGAACAATGCAGATAAAGCGGACTACAGCAAAGAAAGTCTTGAAGAATACTTAGAGCTATATCAAAAATTTAAGCTTAAAGTCAAACGAGCTAGAAGCCTAGGTTTAGATACCGTCAAGGTTTTACAAAAAGAACTTGAGGGTTACCGCAAGCAATTGGCAAAATCATACCTCAAAGACAAAGAAATCTCTGAAAGGTTAATTGATGAGGTCGCTAAAAGAATGGAAGAAGATATTGAAGTCTTCCATATCTTCATAAGTGCTCCTGCTAAATCACCTAAGGAAAAAACAGATGCTGCAGAGAAAAAGATAGGTGACATATACGATAAACTCAGAACTTTGGGTGCTTCCGCTTTTGGAGATATGGCGAAGACAATGTCGGAAGATAAAGCTTCTGGAATGAGAGGTGGTCGATTAGGTTATTATACCGCGCCCTTGCCAGATGGATTTTATGAGTTTGAAAATGCTATGTATGCTACACAGCCTGGAGAAATATCAGCACCAGTAAGATCAAAAATGGGGTTCCATATTTTAATGGTGAAAGATAGAAGACCAGCTAAAGGTCAAATGGAAATCGCACACATTCTTATTAGGAATGAAAAAAATAAGAAAACTAAAGAAGAAGCTTTAACGCTTGCTGACACTGTTTACAATCTCCTAAAGGAAGGCAGGAATTTTGAAAACTTAGCAGCCAAGTATTCTGAAGATTCTAAATCAAAACATAAAGGTGGCTATTTAGGATTTTTTGGTGTCAATCAATATGAATTAAATTTTGAAAATGCGGCTTTTGCACTAAAAAATGATAATGACATAACAAAACCAACGGAGACATCTTTGGGCTACCATATTATCAAAAGGATTTCTAAAAGGGATAATTCTGATAAAGCGAGATTACGTAAAAGGATTCAAGCCAGAATTAATAATGATGATCGTTTTAAAATTGCTGAAGAAAAAATGATAGAAGATGTCAAGATGGATGCAGGTTTCTCTGAAGACAAAATGGCATTCAAAAGACTATCCACTTCAATAAACGAAGAATTCTACAGTTATAAATGGACCGCTCCAGAATATGATGAAAGCCTTAAGTTATTTACACTAGCTGATGAATCATATTCTCTTCTTGATTTCGCAAAGTACGCTAAAACAAATGTGCGCGAAAGACTTAAATTCAGTAAAAAGAAACCTGTTGAAGAAGCTGTGGAAGAAATGTACGACCAATATGTTAAAGATGAAGTTATGGCTTATGAAGAGGCAAACTTGGAAAGTAAGTACCCTGACTTTAAAGCTTTAATGAGAGAATATAGAGAAGGCATTTTATTGTTTGAAATCACTAAGCAAGAAGTTTGGGACAAAGCATCTCAAGACAGCATAGGTTTAGCTAATTTTTTCAAAACAACTGATAAGAAATACATGTGGCCAGAAAGAGTGAAAGTGAAAAAATACATGATTGAAGGAGGCAGTGATGTAGAAGTTTTAAGCGCATATAAATTTGCGCAAAAAAAAGAGCACCAAAAATTTCTAGAAAAATATAAAAATGACTCCAATTTAAAAATAACATTTACAGAAACGGTGATGGATAGAGATGCTAAGGAATTATCAAATCTTGATATGAGAAAGAATGGCTTAAGCCAATTGGCACTAAGCCCTAGCCCAGCCAGTTTTTACAGATATGTTGACAGAATTGCACCATCTCCAAAAACATTGGCAGAAGCTAAAGGTTATGTCATAGCTGATTACCAAGATTACTTGGAAAATGAATGGATCAATGAGTTGAAAAAAATGTATCCCGTTAAAGTAAATGAGAAAACTTTGAAATCAATTATCAAATAAATTGACTTTGAATCATACGTTGCTTTTCCTTTTGTTACTAAGCTTTACATTCATAAAGTGTAACAAGCCCATGGCAAAGGAAAAAGACAACACCCTTTTAGCTGAGGCCTTTGGCGATAAATTAAAAATATCTGATATTTCAGATCAATTAAAAAACGTTCAAACTACCAGTGATAGCTCTTTTATAATCAATCAAAATACAGACCAATGGGTGTCTGATAAAATTCTTTTTCAGGAAGCCAAAAGTAAAGTTGGTAAAAACAAAGATATTAATAGACTTGTTGAGGAATATAAAAAGTCTTTAATCATCCTAGAGTGGGAAAAAATAATAATAAAAAGCAAATTGGACACAGTTATACTTAGTAGCGAAATTGACACTTTTTATAAACAGCGTAAGAAAGACTTTATCCTTCAAGATGATATAGTCCGCTTCTTATTTTTTAAAATACCAGAAGCAGAATATAACGATACTTTGAAAGACCTTTGGAAAACAGAAGCTATCCCTATTATGAAAAAATTCATAAATGATGCAAAAGGATTTCATGTCTTGCATCCTAATAACTGGTATTATAAATCTGAAGTCAAAAATTTATTACCTGCAGCTCTTTATAAGAAAATCGCCTTTAGAAAACTTGAAAGTTATAGTCTGACCGAAAATGAAACTAAATTTTTTGTTAAAATCTTAGAAAAGGCTGATTCTGGAGACGATGCACCCGTTTCCTTTGTTGAAGAGACAATAAGAGAACGTATATTGCACGATCGCGCTCATGATTTACTGAAGGAAACGAAAAATGAATTATATAATAAAAATGTTCAAAATAAAGTTATACAATTCTATACTAAGGCCGATAAACAATAAAATATGAAAGTTCAATTTACTTCACTTTTACTAACGCTTGCTACATTATCACTATTTGCTCAGGAACAACTCGTTATTGACAAAGTGGTCGCAAAAGTAGGTACTGAAACTATTTTACTTTCGGATGTTGAGGCACAATATGCTTTTGCTAAATCACAACCTGGCGAACAACCTGAAAATTTAAAGTGTGAAATCCTACAAGCTGTCGTAGGACAAAAATTAGTAGTCCATCATGCGAGATTGGATTCTGTTATTGTTAGCCCCGAAGAAATTGAAACCAGTTTAAAGTTTAAAATTGATGGTGTTCTTAGTCAAATGAATGGAAGTCAAGAGCTTTTTAAAGAGTACTATGGGATGACCGTGAATGAGATGAAAGATAATCTAAGAGAAGATCTTGAGCAGCAAATGCTCGCTGAAAGGATGCAATCACAAATCATCAACAATGTTGTTATTACACCGAAGGAAGTCAAAGCATTTTTTAATGAAATTCCTAAAGACAGTATCCCTTACTTAAATGCGGAGGTCGAACTCGCAGAGTTGGTTGTAAAGCCTCTTGTCAATTCAGAAGAAAGATCAAAAGCATTGCAACAAGCTGTTTCAATTAGAAAAGAAATATTAAACAATGGTGCTGATTTTGCAGAAATGGCAAAAAAGTATTCAGACGACCCAGGATCTGGAAGAAACGGTGGAGACTTAGGTTTTGCAGAAAGAGGATTTTTTGTGCAAGAATTTGAAGCTGCTGCTTATGCGCTTGATGAAATGGAAATTTCAGATCCCATAGAATCTGATTTTGGATTTCACCTTATTCAATTGTTAGAAAGAAGAGGAAATAAAATAAACGTAAGACACATTCTTATAACGCCAGAAATCACCGAAGAAGATAAAATTTTGGCTAGAGAAAATTTGGTTAAACTCAGAGAAAGAATAATTAATGATTCACTGGATTTTGCCACAACAGTCAAAAAGCACTCTTTAGAAGAATTGCCAAGTTATAGCAATAATGGAATGATGATTAAGCCTAATACGCGTTCCACTATTTTTGAGACATCAGAATTGCCATACGAAATATATATTGCTATTGATGACAAAGAAGTAAATGATATCACAGAGCCTCTTGAGCTGTCTCTACCTAATGGTGAAACTTACTATAGAATTTTAAAATTAATGTCAAAATCTAAACCTCATAAAGCAAGTCTAGAAACAGACTACACAAAAATTCAAAGGTTTGCTAAAGAAAGTAAAAAGTCAGAATATTTTGCGAAATGGCTAGAAGACAAATTAGCTAACACATTTATTAAAATAGATGCCAACTACTTGTCATGCCCTGACTTAAACGATATGATTAATGGTTAATCGCTTTCCATAAAATTAAATAAAATTATATTTCTATAATATAAACAAGTACACAAGTAATAAATTTATCTTAGATAAGAAACAAGAAATAATTGCATCATGTTAGATCTTCAGTTGCTAGAAAATGACCCTTCTATGCCTACCTTCTACGGAGTGCTCATAACTGCTCTTTTCTCATTTATTCTCTCTTCATTAATTTGTATTACATATCAACTGACAACAAAAAGTATATACCGTAAAGCCCATTTCTTACAATCGTTAGCTTTAATTTCTATTGTGGCCGCTACTGTCATGCAAGCTATTGGAGACAGCTTGGCCAGAGGTTTAGGAATGCTCGGTGCTTTATCTATAATCAGATTTAGAACCGTTTTAGATGATCCGAGAAATATCACTTTTATGTTTGCTTCCCTTGCTGCAGGAATCTCATGTGGCGTTTTTGGACTTCACATCGCTATTACTGGAACAATCATTTTTTGCTTAGCGGCTATTGTCCTAAGGTTCTCACCTCTAAGTAAATCAAATGAATTGATCGGCAAAATTAGAATTCAAGTGCCAAAAAATGACCAACAACAATCACTTATCGAAAAAAAATTAAAATCACATTGCAAAAACTTTGAATTAGAACAACTCAGATTTCTCAATCCGAAAAATGTGCAAACCATTTCTGAAGATGGTATTGTCTATAAAGAATCTGTATCTAGAGAGAATTTGCAACAATTTACATACCTGATAAGGTTAAACGAAAACAGTTCTGTGGGTATGCTTACAAGTGCAATTCACGAGCTAGAAGAATTAGAGGACATGAGACTTTCTTTCAACAAGCAACCCACAAAGCTATAAACGATGCGTATAAATTTATTTTACATATCCATTATTTTAGTTGCCATAGGACTCTGGTGCTTAGTTTCTAATCTTCAAACTGAATCCATTTCTTTTTATGGCTTTGCCGAAACCAACGAAACAGAAATCAATTTTAATCATCCCGTCGTAATTGATAATATCTTAGTTTCTTCTGGTCAAAAAGTAGTGAAAGGCGAAACCCTCATGAAAGTTTCGCGTGTAAAGTCTAAAGAGTTTTTACAAAAACAAACATTTGAAATAGAAGAACTTAAAGCTGAAAATAAAATATGGCAAGCCAATAAAGATCAAAAAATTAAAGTGATGGATTCCGAACAAGCACTTAAATTAAATGGATTGGATGCTAAAATCAAAGAACTTGAAAAAGAATTAAAATTCAAGAAAAATCTCGTAGAAGGGTTAAGTACTATTACCACAAAAGAAAACTCATACAAACCCTTAGAAGATAAAATTAAAATTGCTAAAACAGAAAAAGAGTTCTTGAAAAAATCTTTTCAAACAGAAAAAAATGCACTTCTAGAAGAAAAAAAATTAGGGAAAAGTCCTTATCAAGAAAAAATAAAAAGCTTGATGGCAGAAATTCAGTTTGATAATGAGACACAAATTATATCTAACAATATAACCGCACCTAGCGATGGTCTGATAGGCAACATACATTGTAAAGCTGCAGAACATATTCCGTCTTATAAGACTTTAATTAGCTTCTATGAACCACACCCTACGCAAGTCATAGGATTTGTACATGAAGATTTAATAATGTCTGTAAATATTGGTGACATGTTCACTGTGAGTTCTCTGAAAAACCAAGCACATAAGTATGATGCTAAAGTCATTGGATTGGGATCTAGAATAATTGAAATTCCTGAGCGCCTTAGAAAAATTCCTGATGTAAAAGCATATGGACGAGAAGTTACATTAGAAATTAATCCGCAAAATGCGCTATTGCAAAAAGAAAAGGTCGCATTAGAGTTGGTTAGTGCAAGCAAAACGAAAGTCCCTTTAAAAGATGTTCTGGTTAACAAAAAATAGACTTTGAAAAAGTTTCTAATATTAATAGTACTATCCGTATGCAATATTGTCTTGTGCGCTCAAGAACAATTAAATTCAAGTTTGTTTTTTAAATCTGTTCTTTCAGATGCATTAGAAACTAAAACTTTCGAAAACACAATTATTCCTTCAAGTTTTAGGGCTCCTGTTTTTGAAGAGTTCTCGTTTAGAACCGAAACAAGAGATTTGGATTTTGATAAACAAGAATACCAATTTAGATTTGACGTCAGCACCAGAGCCAAAAGAAAGGCACAGAAAGAGTTGTATCAACAATATTACACAGCACTTAATCAGCAGATAAACGCACGTGAAACCATCTTGATAGACGTGGCCTATGAAGATTGGATTAAGCTCTATTTTATTGACAAAAAGACAAAGATTCTCCAAGAGAAAGTACAGATACTTCTCGACAAGAAAATGGTTTTAGAGAAAAAAGCCATGTCATTAAATTTGGACCACAAGCAACTTTTAAATACCAATAGGAATCTCAATGCCATAAAATTAAGCCTGTATAAATCCACTTTACTAAAAGATGAAATACTAGAAAAGTACAATCTCAACCAATCTATTTTTAGTTTCGATAATATAATTAAGCCCGAACAAATATCAGAGATGATTTTGATGCAAATAAGTCAAAATGAAGAGCTCCTCAATAACGAATATGCATTGAAAAATGAAATGATCAATAAAGAGATCGCCTTAGAAAAAGCTGAGCAAAAAGAAATATTTGATTTTGGACAAATTAAATATCAGGGACCACATGATAACCTCATTCAAGAAAGAATTGCAATAGGCGCAGCAATCAATTTTAATCAATCAGGAAATAGAAAACTCAAAATAGCCGAGTTAGAATTAGAAAAGGCGGAGCTATCTTACGAAAAAGACAAAGATAGAATCAAAGCTCAGGATAAATTAAATGAGCTCTCAAAAGCTATTCATCGTGAAATATTAACTCTAGATAAATTTTCTGTATTAGAAGCTATCGAAAATAATGAAAACAGAAGACTGATAGAGTTGCTCAATGAAAAAGAAGGCATCAACCCTATTTTAATCCTAGAGCTCAAAGAGAATGAAGTGGAAACAGAACTTGAGCGTCTAGATTTGGAACGTAAAATTTATGAAGACTATTTAGAGTATCTTTTTTCCAGCAATATTATCTACAAATTGCCATTTAGAAACTATTTGAAAGCTTAATCTGCTTTGTTTTTTTTCTTTAAATATTTACTCTCAAAAAACGATCTGTAGTTATTTACAGTTCTTTGCTTCATCACCTCTCTGTAATTTCTTTGTGTCGCTGTAAAAACATCATAGCCTTTCTCCTTGTTTTTGATAAATACCTCCTTATTCTTTTGAACATTTGAATAATAATCCAATGATTTATCTTTGTCTATGAATGAACGTACAAGAATAATTTGAGCTTTCGTCTTAGGATTTAAATATATATTACTGATTTTCAAATTATCAAATCTATGGTACTCTTTATTATAAGCTGAGATATCCAATTTAGCACGATCAAATTCTTTCTGACTCATGTCGTAAGTAACGATAAAAACATAATGTAATTTTTTATCATCTTCTTTAAAGACATCAATCGCCTCTTCAAAAAGAATTTCATTAAAAGCATCCTCATCCCCTTTTAGAAACCTCAAAATTTCTTTAGCTCTTGCCTCCTCTGGCGTTTTAGGGTAAACCCTAATTAAGTTTTGAAGCTCTTTTACATATCTGTCTTTTCCTTCAAGATTACCATAACTCATCGCATTAATCAAACTAAATTTGGCAGCGTATTCTTTGTTGCCCGGAAACTTAGCTCCACGCTCTTCAACCCGACTGACAACCTCATTAAAGTTTCCTTTTTGGAACAAGTAATAAGTATTATCATAATAAGATGCAATGGATTCTTCATTTGCTTTAAGATCTTCAGCATACGAAGGATCTAAAGCCAGCTTTGTAAACTTTGAGTCAGGGAACTCTCTACTTAGCCTATTGAGTATATTTTGTGCATCTGCTTCTTTTTCCATATCTAAATAAGTCAGGTACAAATAAAATAACGCTTCATCTCTTTTTTCAAAATCGGGATACTCTCTTACTAATCTCTCGAGTACATCGGCAGATTTTTCGTAATTTCTTATACGTTTTCTAAATAATGTACCTAATTCTAAGAGTGCATTTTGAATTTTTATATGCGAAGCTTTCTTTTGATTTTCACCCTTAGGAATGTCTCTTAATACAGCTAAAATATCATCCTCAGTAAATACAACTTCTTCCTCTTCCTCAATCTCATCACTATCGCTATTGGTTCCAGCATCAGGTCTTAATGATCTTCTCCAATTGTCTTCAATTACTCTATCTCCCCAAACACGATCAAATTCAATTTTTCCTTGATTTAAAGCTCGGGGATTATAAGCAAAGAATTTAGAATTACTCGCACCAATCGTTCTTGAGGAAGAAATAATATTGGACTTCGGGTTTGAGTCCAAATCAGCTTTTTGAGCTTCATTTCGATCTTCTAAAATTTGCAAGGCAATTTCTCGCAATTCAGCGTCACTCATCATACTCAACTCTAATAGACTATCTTGTAATTCGACTATCTCTATATTCTTAGAAACATCACTCAAGTTATTGGCAAGGCGTTCTACCTCACGATATCTATCATCGTTCTTCTTCATCATTTTTAAAGCACTATCATAGTTAGTCTTTGATTCACGGTAGAAGCCTTCATCAAAAAGAAGCCCAGCTAATCTATAATAAGATTCTAGTTTTACATTTCCATTACTTCCAGCAGAAGCTAAAGCATTTTCAAAATCTGCAATTGCGCCATCTTTATCATTACCATTAAGTTTAACTTCTGCAATAGCAAAATATATTTGATCTTGATATTTACTGTTTTTGCTGTCAGTTAATATTCTTTCTAGTTTTTTTAAGGTCTGTTTTTGGTCAGACCGTCCAGTCTTAACAGCCAGTTTTAATTCATTCAATTGCGCATTCAATTCTAACTCATACTCAGGACTATATTTTTTTGATAATTGGTACTCACTGTGCGCCTTTGTATAATCACCCATACGCTCATAGAGCTGAGCCTTTATAAAAGCATATCTTCCTTTTTTCTTTTTATTTTTTTCTTTTTCAATAGCCTCTTGCAATGCAACTAATGCGCTAGGATACTCTTTAGACTTTAAAAACATATTTGCTTTTGCCGCTGGTAACTTATTAGCAACCTTAGGTGTTAATCCAGGAGTGTTTTCTAATTTTTTAATAATGTAGTCTGCTGTAGAATATCTGCCACGTTCTATGTAAGTACGAGCTAGCCAATATAATCCTTCCGTATATGCAGACTTGTTTCTAAAGATGGCGCCTTCTCCTTCATTTTTATACTTGCTCTCTTCTTCCTTCTGTTTTTCCTTCTGTTTTTCCTCCTCCTCTTTCTTCTTTTTTTCCTTCTCTAGTTTCTCCGCTTCTTCTAATGCTTTTTTATTGGCTGCAGCTGCGGCTTTTTGTTCAGCAGTCTCTTTAACTTCCTTTTCTTTAGATTCAGTTTTTGAGCTTGTTCTGTCTGATCTTGATCTTGATCTTGATTTTTTTGATTTCTTTTTTCTAGCCTTAGATGCCTTTTCTCTTTCCTTTTGAAGATCTTTTCTTTCTTTCAGTTTTTCCTTGCGCTCTTCGTCCCTTGTTTTCTCCTTTTCCTTACGCTCATCTAACCTTTCTTTTTTGACTTTCTTTTTTTCTTTAGCTGCAGCAGCACCTGTTTTTCTTTTGTTATTAACTTTATAAACTCTACCGTAAGGATTTAATGGATCAAATTCTTCTTCAAAATATTGAAATGTTTCTTCTGCCGCAGCATAGTCTTGCTTCATATACTGTGCCTTTCCGATAACAACATAACAGTCATCTAAATAATTACTTACGTCATGTATTGTAGCAACGGTAGTTACCTTTTCAATTGCCTTATCCATATCAGGCGTAATGGCCTTAGGATTGTCAACATTAACATAATCGTAAACATCGATAATGTCGTTAAAATTATCCTGATGCATGTCTTGTAAAACAAGCATATTTATATCCAGTAATTCCTCCGCATTAAAATATCCATTAAACTTTGCAGTCGTATTATGGTAGAACTTTTTCAAGCCTTTGACTTCAGCTTTTTTTCTTGTTGTAGAACAAGAATTAAAAACCAAACTAGCGGCTAAGAGTACGGTAAGACTAATTATTTTTTTCAAATCTCTAAAAAACTTTAATTTCCTTATTAGAAGAGAATATTACGTTGAAATAGCATTTATCAGGTCAATAGCAAAATTTCAATCTTGAATAACAAGTAAATAACTGTAGATTCAACGAAATTATTTTAATTTTCCAGCAAAACTACATAAAGATATTTCAAAAAAAATGCCTAAATCATTGGCTTTCAAACAATAAATCATATAAATGGCAGATAGTGCTGAAAAGAAGCGCAGCTTTAGCGAAAAAATAAGAGATAAATACAGGGTTGTTGTCTTGGATGATGACACCTTAGGTGAATTGAGATCCACAAAAGTCTCACTTTTAAATTTATTTGCCTTTTTCATTGGATCTGCTATTTTAATCTTCATGCTCAGCTATGTTATTATGGCCTATACGCCCCTGAAATATCTCATTCCTGGATACGCAGACATCAATAAAAACAAAGTATATATGGACCTAAGTCACAAAATTGATGACTTAGAAAATCAGTTAGACGCCCAACGTGTTTACACGAATGGAATTAAAAATATTCTAAATCCTAGTGGAGTCGACATTGACGAAGTACAGGGGAAAGAAGAAAATATCAAATATTTAGATCAAAAATTATCAAAAAATAGAAATATTTCTAATCAGATTTCTTTAGATCATTATTATTTTTGCAAACCACTTGATGGAGAAATTAGTGCAAAATTTGACACGGACAGTAAACATTTTGGAATTGACATCGTAGCTCCTGCTAACTCACCGGTAAAATCTATTTTAGATGGTGTAGTTATTTTTTCAGATTGGTCTGTTAAAACGGGAAATACAATCAGCATTCAACATAGGAACAATCTGATATCCACGTACAAACACAATTCTAAATTGTTAAAGAAAATTGGTCAATTTGTCAAAGCTGGAGAAGCCATTTGCATTATTGGAAATACTGGTGAATTAACATCGGGACCACATGTACATTTTGAAATATGGAATAATGGTATTGCTATTGATCCAGCAGCTTACATAAACTTTGAGTAGAATGACAAAAGATTTAAAAGAAATAAAAGACGAAGCAGGCAATTTAATAAGCCCGGTATTGCCGCAAGAAGTAAAAAATTACCTCATTGATATTGATGGAACAATTTGTGATGATATTCCTAATGAAGAGCCACACCGCATGGTGATGGCTGAAGTATATCCTGACGCTTTAGAAATTCTCAACAAGTGGTACGAAGAAGGACATATCATAACTTTCTTTACATCTCGGACAGAAGCACATAGGGAAGTAACCGAAACATGGCTTCAAAAGCATGGCTTCAAATATCAAGGTCTTTTGATGGACAAACCGAGAGGTGGCAACTATCATTGGATTGACAACCATTTGGTCAAAGCCACAAGATTTAAAGGTAAATTTACAGACCTCATCATGGCTAAGAAAAACATTGAAGTATTTGAAGATTAGTCATGAATAAATCTCTTGTATGAAAAAAAAATTCCTTAATTATTAGCTCCAATCTAAGGGTTCAAAGGGTATCGTAGAGTTTACGAGAGATTAGATTTTCTTTTCTATAATATCTTTTATCGCCTTCTCTGGGCTATCAGGAAATATAAATTCATAATTTTCATCCATTAACTTTTGAGGAATAACACGGGTACTATTGGTTAGCATTTCTTCCATTTGACCTAATGCTAACTTTAATGCGAATTCAGGAACGGGCAACAAAAGACCAGAACCGGACTTAGCTTTCTTAACTGCTGCAACCAAACTTTTTATAGGTACTGGATCTTCTGCAGTCGCATTATAGATCCCATCATAACTTTCATTCTCAATAGATTCCTGAATCATCTTACAAATATCATCGATGTGCACCCAGGAATAATAAGCAGATCCATTACCAAAATATCCATAAACGCCAGCTGCAGCGGGTTTCATAATTTCTTTTAGAGCGCCACCATTTGAGCTTAAAACAATTCCAATCCTAAATAATATTTGTCTTTTAAATTTCGTCTTAATTGTTAAATGTGCCTTCTCCCAAGCTTCTGTAACTTCAGCTAAAAAACCTGATCCAGAATCATCCTTTTCAGTAAGCTTTCGATCGCCTTGGTCACCATAGTAGCCTATAGCAGAAGCCCCAATGTAAATCATATTTGATTTCATTTCTGACAGATACTTTTCAATGGTTTCTATACTATTGACCCTGCTAGATAAAATTTCTTTCTTACGTGCTTCTGTCCACCGTTTATCAGCTATGCCTGCACCTGCTAAGTTTATAATTACATCAACCTCTTTCAGTGCAGCTTTATCTATTGATTGAACATCAGTATCCCATATAAAGTATTTATAATTTTCTCCACCTTTTCTTTGCTTGCGCGAAAGGATATGAAACTCATATTTATCAGTATTAAAATATTCAACCATCCGTTTTCCTATTAACCCCGATCCACCCGCAAGTAAAATTTTCTTTTTCATAAGTCAAGTTTTGCGTTAAACACAATAGATGATAATATGTTGCATATACTATTAAGGATTTATAAGAATATAAAAACAAATTTGATTAGACAATATCATATTTGCTTTTGCAGTTTTAGCTTTTCTGAAATTTAATACTCAATCGACTTGAGGTAATCATGACTTTGCTTTACGCTGGTCAATGGCGCTATATTTTTAAACGCATCTTGCTCTACATAAAAATTTTCCAGTCCAGCTTGCTCCGCTTTTCTAAACAAAGCGACATAATCAATTATCCCAGATCCAACTTCCGTAAAAAATTGTTTTTCTGTATCATCCATATCTTTGACATGCCACACAGGAAAGCGTCCAGGGTGATTTTCAAAATATTTGAAAGCATCTGCGTTACCTTTCTTAATCCAATACAAGTCCATTTCAAAATTCACTAAATCCTTTTCCGTTTCTTTTAAAAGTAGATCATATGGCACTTGATTATTAATAGGAAAAAATTCAAAATCATGATTGTGATGCATAAATTTTATTCCATATTCTTTTGCTTTTTCTGCACATCTATTAAAAAGATCTGCATGTCTTTTGTAGTCATCTATAGATTGTCGCTCTCCTTCATGTAAATAACCACATACAGCCGAACTAACTCCAATTTCTTTATGATCTACTAAAAATTTCTCCCACTGATTTGTTAATGTTCCTTTTTGATCTGGCGCATTCCACCCTGTACTACAATGTCCACTCTTCATTGTCAATCCCATATCAGAAAGCACACTCTTAAATGTCTTTGTATCCAATCCGTAAAATCCTTCTCCATTATATCCAGCGCTTTCGACATCTGTATAACCGATGTTGGAAATAGTTTTTAATGTAGCTATAGGGTCTGTTGCTATTGCGTCTCGAACAGACCATAATTGTAATCCAAAATCGTCCACTTTCTGACCTGTAGCATCAGATGCAGCCTGCACAGTTTGTTGCATTTTACATTTTAGTAAAAAAAATGAGGCTATAGCCAATGCACTGCTTTTCGTAAATTGTCTTCTTTTCATATCTGAATTTGCAAAATTAAATTACAAAATTTAATTGGCTAGAAGGACAAATGCTTTCTCATTTGATATTTTTCATTTTGACAAATGATTGCAATACTACATTAAAGACTAATGATTTAACTAAAAAAAAAACAGCGTGAAAACATTGTCTCACGCTGTTACCTAATTCAAACGCATTAAATCTTTTAATGCTATACTAAAATCACACTTTTACTTTTTGATCAACTCTAAAATTTCAGCAATCTGTGCTCTTAATTGAGCGTTTTCTTCTTTCAAATCATTGATTTGTTGTTGCTGCTCATAATTAGCTTTGTAGTTGTATGTTGTCATTTCATCTGTCAAAATACCGTTATTCGCGCTGAGGCTTGGTGGTAAGAAATCTGGATCTAACTCAACGTCACCCCTTTCTGTCATGTAGTCAAACATACCTTCCGTTTTTTCTACTGGAGGAAAATTCATTATTTCCTCAGTTACAATTCTGTCTAAAAAGGCGGCCGCTCCTTGATTAATTGCATCATCGAAATAAAAATCGTCCCAAGCTTTCCCATTACTACCTAAGTCTGTTGTTTTGTGTAACCATGGTCCAAAATCTGTATATGCAAAAATGTTACTATCATTCATTCTAAAATTAATTTGCTCCGCTATACCTGCTGAACCAGAAGTTCTCATTTCAATTGAACCAGATACATCAAAGTTTCTTATCAATAATTTACCTGTATTCCCTGTATTGTTGTAATCGAATTTAACATCTGCTCCTACATGAGCTCCACCTTGTGGATTCCAAAATTCTACATTTGGATCAACTCCTTCGACTCTGATGTCATTGCCCGCATAGACTTTTCCTGATACGTCTAATTCGTCATAGATATCTACTTGTCCTGTTGTGCCATCAATTTCAAATTTTTGGTCGCCACCATTGACGGATATTGAAAAATCATCTGCAGCTTGTAATTTTAAAGTATGGCCATCGCTGTCGTCATCAAATAAAAAATGATTGGAGCTACCATTTGAAATCCATAATCTTGCATCCCCTGTATCATCCCCTGCAATTCGAATTCCATTGTTACCTGTTGTGCTTAGATGTAATAATTGACTTGGGTTAGTTGTGCCAATTCCAACATCACCAGTTTCTTCTACAAATAGCCTAGTAAATCCATTTGCCCATAATTGAATATCATCTTCAGATTGAACATAAACATCAGTTCCAGGATTAGTATTTCTAAGCAAGAGATTAATGCCATTATGTCCCAAATAACCCAATGATGTGCTGCCTTCATAATACCTGACATAATTACCACCACTTGGGCTTTCTAATCTAAGATCGCAATTGCCACCTGCTACTTTAAGATGAAAATCGTCAACAGGAACAGTTCCTATACCTACTTTTCCAGATGCTCTATAGACATTAGCACCTGACTCAGTCCATAGAGAACTACCTCCGCCTCCAGCAGCCCAACCCAATCCACCACTTCCATTAGTGGTTAATACTTGACCTGCTAAACCATCTGCATTCGGCAGCACATACGCTGAATTGATTCTGACAAAACCGTCATCACTTACTGAAAATTTTTCTGTGCCGTTGTAGTACCATCCTATTGGAGAATTAAGACCTGCAACAAGTTGTCCCGCAGCTGGCTTAGAAGCCATAGACCAATAATTAACTGCATCTGCGGAGTTGCGCATCCAGATTCTAGTCCAGTCAGTAGCCGCTCCAGTTTCATTTATTTCTATGTGAGGTTGAGTTCCAGAATCATACTCTATATCCACCTGTCCTTGAGCAAAGGAAATCGTTAAAAATGCAACCAGCATTGTAAAGCTGATTTTCAAATTATTATTTTTCATTTTAATTTGTTTAAAAGAGGTTTGTAAATATTATATATAACTAGACTGCCCATTCCAAACTTGATTGGAATAAATGATCTTTGCTTTCTGCTGTTTCTGTCATTTTTAAATACTGATTTTCAATGGCTATTCTGATAAGATTAGCAACGTTCCTAGCACCCAACTTTATGGCTATTCTTTTTCTATGTGTTTTTATCGTGTCCTCAGATAAAAACAGCTCAGATGCTATCTCAGCAGTAGAATGACCATGAGAAATAAATTCTAAAACTTCAGTTTCGCGCATAGATAAGCCAGTACGATTATTCATCATTTAATTTTTTAATTCTTTAAATTTTGATTTTGAAAAGTACAATTTCAGGGACACTACACAATCACTTGCGAAGTACCTTATCAAAGTCCTATAAGCACTTTCCGTTTAAGACTTAATAATTATTGATTTTAATTATAATACAAATATGGGCTTGATTTTAACCGTGCGTTTCACCCGTAGGGGTGAATTTTAAGAAATGGGGGTTTATAGTGAGAAAGGTCAATTTTAGAGGTTTCAGTTCTTAAAGCTTCCTACACTTTTCTAAGCTCTAAAAAAACCTTTTAAAACTCAAGATCGGAATGGTCCCTAATTGCTTCTCCAGAGCTATATCATCAATTAGCGCTTCGTAATAATAGTAGGCATCATTGAGTCTATTGGTTAAATTTTGAATATCTAGCGTAAGGTTATTTTTTTTCCATTCATAAGAAACACGTAAGTCAATTCTAAAATAATCAGATAAACGTGTTTGAAAATATTCTGGACTCAATACATTATTGACATAAGCGCCTCCTCTGAAATGCGACGCCGTAGCGATTTTTAATATTTTATTATTTTTTAAAACATACGTTTTTGACAAAGAAATATTATTTATAAAACCAAAACTATTTGTCGCATTGTATTCCAAAAACTTAGTCTTGAAAAGAGTCGCATTTAAATTTATATAGTATCCATTAATCTCTTTATCTATCATAAATTCCACACCATAAGTTCTAGCTTTTCCTATGTCAAGTAGTTCGCCTCTATAATCAAAAGGAATACCATTAATAACTGGACTCACCATACTTGAATTTGGTAAGGAAAAAAAGCTTTGATAAAAAACACGTGTCAAAATATTTACAGCAGCGTTATATTTAAAACCGATTGAGTTTGCAATAGTAGATTTGCGATCTAAATCCAAATTAACATATGCTCCGTTCTGACTTCTAATGCCATATATGTAGGGATCTTGCATTTGAGAGACTAAAGAGGAACTATAATCAATCAAGCTATTTTCTCCGGTAGAAATCTGCAAAGACAAAGATAGTTGCGGTGAAACTTCATTATAATAACTGAAATAACTTAAAGCTGCACTCGATCTAAAAACAGCAGTACGATCCAATAATTTAAAATCTAGATGATTATTGACTGAAGGCTCAAAAACTAAATAGGCATCATCAAAATCTGAATTCTCATAGTCTATTACATTATCACTTAAAGTGGATAACAATTGAAAACTCAAGCTATTAAGCTTAACCTTTCCTCTGTAGCTCAATTTAGTTTGCTTATTCAAAGTGCGACTTTCAATATAATCTGGATAAGCTCTTAAAGATCTCTCATCTTTCTTCTGAGAAAAAAACAAATGGTGCTCCATGTTATTTTTGGAATAACTTAAACCATGGATATTAATGCGAGATTGAAAATCAATCTCATTTAAATCTTTAAAATTTGATGCTAAATTTACATCCTCTAAAGGGGCATGAAAATTACTGCTCGATGCCAGAATATTAGTCAACTTTAAATGCTCAGTCAATTTCACTTGAAAAAATAAATCTTGAAATTTAATGGACTCTCCATCAAAATCTACTCCTAAATCAGACAACAAACCTACGGTAGAATACCTTCCATGTAATTGAAAATTCAATCCTTTCTCATTAGACACAGAAGCCTCCATTCCTAGCAATCCCAATTTTAAAAAACGTTGAGGTCTTGAATTAAATCGTAAATCGGAAACACCGGAAATCGAATTTACCAAGTCTGAACTGTAGGGTTGTCCATTAAAACTAAAAGTAGAAATCACATTAAAAGGAACGGCTAAAACACCTCCAGCACTTGCACTACTTTGATCACTTAATGAGCCCGCATTACTCAGGTGGTTAGGATTTACAATCTCCGCACCTTCAACAGTCCACTTAATATTATCTGGAGCCAGTCCTCTGTATACAATGCCGTTGGCTTGATCATTGGCCAAAGAAATACCTGGTGTACGATACAATACTCTGGAAGGATCATCAAATGTGCCTGCCAATTCCGAACTCGCTTGATACACTCTCAAAGTATTACCCAACATACTAAAGTTGTCAAAAGCAGGATGATGATCAAGAATAACAGGAATATCACTGTCATCTTCAACACAATAAATAATTTCATAATCATCTCCAATACCAACAGAGTACATTGTTGGATTATAATTTCTAGCTTCTAATATTATTTTCTCAAAATTTATTGTTTCTCCCTCCAAAAGAAATTCTTCACAAGTAAATGTCTTATAACCCGTGTAGGAAACACTAAGTATATAGCGACCAGATTTGATCTTTTCTAGTTTAAAGCTACCGTCAATATCAGTTATTGTAGATTGTACTTCGCCCCTCTTTTTTTGGACAGTACTTAAAATAACATTGGCTCCATTTAGCGCCTCCAAATCATTCGAAGCTTTAACATTTCCGATGATGTCTTGACTTGAAACAAGAGGTATATAAAAAAAGAAAAAGACAATTACATATCTCAAAGTCCCAAGCTTTTTTTAATCAAGTCCGTATCGATTTTACCACCTGCAAAATCATCAAATGCTTTGTCGGTAATTTGGATAATATGCTCAGTAATAAATGGTGCACCTTCTTGTGCACCTTGCTGTGGCGATTTAAGACAGCACTCCCACTCTAGCACAGCCCAACCTTCATAATCATATTGCGATAGTTTGCTAAAAATAGTTTGAAAATCTATTTCACCATCTCCTAAAGATCTAAACCTTCCAGCCCTATTAACCCAAGACTGATAGCCGCCATAAACTCCTTGTTTTCCACTAGGCGTAAATTCAGCATCTTTAACATGAAACATTTTAATTCGTTCATAATAAAAATCAATAAATTGGATATAATCCATTTGCTGTAAAACTAAATGAGAGGGATCGTATAACAAACAAGCGCGTTGATGATTATTGACTTGATCTAAAAACATTTCATATGTCACCCCATCATGTAAATCTTCTCCTGGGTGAATCTCGTAACACAGATCAATACCATTTTCTTCATAGGTATCTAAAATAGGCTTCCACCTATTCCCTAATTCTTCAAAAGCTGTCTCAATCAATCCTTGTGGACGTTGGGGCCATGGATAAACAAATGGCCAAGCCAAGGCACCCGAAAAAGTAGCACTCGCTTTTAATCCTAAGTTCCTAGAAGCTTGTGCCGTCAACCTCAATTGGTGTATAGCCCATTTTTTTCTTTCATCAGGTTTTCCTTTGACTTCATCAGGCGCAAAAGCATCAAACATATCATCGTAAGCAGGATGCACTGCAACCAATTGACCTTGTAAATGGGTTGACAATTCTGTAATCTCAAGACCAAAACTGGCTATTGTACCTTTCAACTCATCACAATAATCCTTACTTGTCGCAGCCATATCTAAGTCGATAAGTCGCTTTTCCCAAGTTGGTATTTGAATGCCTTTATAACCCAAACCCGCTGCCCACTTACATATACTTTCTAAAGAATTATAAGGCGCAGCATCGCCCATGAATTGTGCTAAAAAAATAGCTGGCCCTTTTATCGTTTTCATATGGGGAAAATACGGAAATTTTGGATATGGAGATATTAGAGAATGGGAGATCGGGAGATTGGGATATCGAGAAAACGGGAGCTCGGGATATCGGGAGCTCGAGAGACTTAAAGCTAAGTAGGAACGATACCTTTGTAACAACAAAAAATAACAAGCTCCAGAGGAGCGACATCTAGTTGAGAGATCGAGAATACGGGAGCGCGGGAGCTCGAGAGATTTAAAGCTCCAGAGGAGCGAAATCTTTGTAGCAAAAAGAATGAAGAAGAAAACAAGCTCCAGAGGAGCGACACATATTTAAGAGAACGGGAAAATGGGAGAACGAGAGCTCGAGAGATTTAAAATCATGAAGTGCTGGGTGGTTGAAACCACCCGCTTGTGATTAGAAGAAAATTATTATTTATTAAAATATCTTTATAGAAGTGCTAAAGCACTAGAGAAATATTTTCGTTTTTTTATGATAAAATAGGCTCTACAAGAACGATAATTTATTAATTACAAATGAGAAAAAAGCTCCAGAGGAGTGACATCTTTGTAACATGAAGAATGAAGAAGAAAACAAGCTCCAGAGGAGCGACATCTAATTTGGCGAATATCGAAAATTCACGAAAGTTTTCACTCCATCGATGCAAAACCCATAATACCCTAAAACCCTAACTCCCTAAAACCCTAAATCCCTGTAACCCTTTTTGATATCATCAAAAAGTAAAATCCTACTCTTCCTCGCCAGACTTTTTGTCATCTTCGTCAGGCGTAGACTCAAGCAATCCTTTTTCATGCAATAATTTAAACCACTTGATCACCTTTTTCATATCCTTGAGACTGACCTTATCCTCATCATAATTAGGTAAGATAGTCTCGAAATATTCTTGAATGATATGTTTTTCAGACTTTACATCGACGGGATCCGTCGTTCCCAATTTAGAAATCATTGTTTCAAAAATATTCTTCAGAGGCTCAGAGTCCTCTAAGGTATATATCGCCACAGTTCCCAATGGTGTAAATTGATGCTTTCGCGTAGAATAAAAGTTTGACTTCTCTGTAACAAGATGCTTCAAAACAAGTCCATTTCCTCTTGTAGCAATCAAATCAAAAAGACCGCCCTCACCTGTTACGTATACGTAGTTATCTAAATTCATTTTAATAATTATGACACAAATTAAATCAATTTTTATTACTCTTCCTTAAAGATTTTCTCTTGTTGATCAATACTTTCATCATGCACCGACTTAATGTACTTAATTATGAATTCTTGACTTAATCCTGACTTAGAGGCTTGCGTTTTCGAATTCTCTATAATTTCATTCCATCTCTTGTTTTGATATATGGTCATATTATTATCTTTTTTATAAGCCCCTATTTCTCTCGCGACATTCATTCGATTCGATAACAAATTGATTATCTCTTCATCGATATGATTGATAACCTCTCGCATTTGCTCCAATTTACTCTGAAGGCGCATGTTATCTTCATAATCATGTCGCAATTTCATTTCTGTAACCATTGCTCCAAATACCTCTGGCGTAATTTGCTGTTTGGCATCGCTCAAAGCATTGTCAGGATCAATATGTGATTCAATCATTAGGCCATCAAAATCTAAATCCATCGCCTTCTGTCCAACATCTTGCAGTATGTCTCTGCGTCCACAAATATGACTAGGATCACATATCATCGGCAACTCCGGATGGCGTGCCATAAACTCTATTGCAATTTGCCATTGAGGACGATTGCGGTAGTATTTTTCACCTAAGTTTGAAAACCCTCTATGAATAGCACCGACCTCTTCAATACCTGCCTTTCTTATCCGCTCCATACTTCCGATCCATAAAGCCAGATCTGGATTAATAGGATTCTTTATCAACACTGGAATATCAACGCCTTTTAAAGCATCAGCAATTTCCTGCACTGCAAAAGGGTTAACTGTGGTACGCGCACCTATCCAAAGTATATCTATTCCAAACTCTAAGCTCAATTCAACATGCTTAGCATTGGCAACTTCAATTGTAACGGGAAATCCGGTTTCCTCTTTTACTTTCTGGAGCCAAGGCAAACCTTTGGTACCTACCCCTTCAAAAGACCCAGGACTTGTTCTTGGTTTCCATATGCCCGCACGATAAATATCTGCCTTATTTGTTTTCTTTAATCGCTTGGCGGTTTCTAAAACCTGCTCTTCTGTTTCAGCACTACAAGGACCAGCAATTACAATAGGTCTTTTTTCTTTGGTTAACCAAGATGCTCTTTTCTTTTTTAGAATTGTTTCTTCCATGAAAATCGTTTTTACTATTAAGTTTTTATACCGTCTAATACATGTTTGATTTCATTAGATTCTTGAATAGAATCATACATGCCATCCCAGTCTCTATTAACCAATAGTGTGTGATAATTTTTTAAGTGTTCTATATAGGCCTCTAGGGCTTGTGTTAAATAGTCTGTGTTCTTTTCAAAAATCGCTGTCCACGTTGTAGGATTACATTTGGCAAGTCTAACAGTAGATGCAAAACCTGTACTGGCCAGGTTACAAATTTGCTTTTCATCTTTTTCAATTTCTAATACTGTTTGGCTTAGCGCGAATGAAGTCACGTGCGACAAATGCGAAACAAATGCCATGTGCTTGTCATGCTCTCTAGCGTTCATAAAGAAGGTATTCATACCTAAAAAGTCAAACACTTTAACCGTTTTCTTAACTGCATCTTGATCTGACAATTCTTTTTCGCAAATGATATTTTTCTTTCCATTGAACAGATTCAAAATAGCGGCATCAGGCCCTGAAAATTCTGTACCCGCCAAAGGATGCGCTGCCACAAATCGATTTCTCTTAGGATGACTTTTAATTGATGCACAAATATCCCCTTTGGTTGATCCCACATCAAAAACAACAGCAGTATCTGGTATTTTGTCTAGTAATTGAGGCAGAAAACTTTCTATCGCATTAACAGGTATAGCGACAATCAATACCTCACATGTACTTACAGCCATATCAATTGAAAGTATTTTCTCTACCAAACCTAATTCGAGTGCCCGTTCTGCATGTTGCTGACTTTTATCAACACCAAATATTTGAATACTCCCTAAAGAACGGGTTGTCAGCTCTTTGGCTATTGACCCTCCTATCAGTCCTAATCCTATTACAGCTATCTTCATTTTATATTTATGTGCAAAAAAAAAGTCCGAGAAAATCCCGAACTCCTTTTTATATATCTTGTAATACTATACCAATTAGAGTTCGATACTATTGTTAAAATAGAAATAACTCCAACCGTTATATGTAAAATAATTTCTTAACATCACCCAAACATAGATTGAATTTGAGTAAAAGACAAGTCATTTCGGTTTTCTTTAAGGGTAAAAAACACATTTTTAAAAATTGTTTAATTTTCTGTCACTAAATGGACTTCCTTTAAACAGATAATAATAATGAAGCACCTGAAATTACTTTTATCCTTGCTGTAGGCACTTTTATATTAAGTTGTGGAGAAGATGAATCAGAAATCATCACTAAGCCAAAGCCAGAAGCCTTTATTAATTAAAATATGCGCTACGAAACTGACATCAAGCTATCTTAGATGCCTATTGTGCAACTGCAGGCTGTCCTCCAGCCACCAACAAATTTCGTTTGGGTATATTTTGATTCAAAAGAACAAGCAGATCGCAGCAGAATACAGGGAGCCATAAAAAATAAAGCCAGTTTTTCGACTTTGCCTTAAAATTTGCCTCAGTTATGAAAATTTTAGATATGGGAGTTTTGATTTAAGATTTAAGATTTTAAGTGATCGTTATTCCTCAGCTCCAGCAGTGGAATCCGTGTACAAAAAGCTCTGCTTTATTTTTATTGTTTTGCATAGTTGGAGCTATGCATTCGCATAATCGCAGGCTGGAACATTAGAATTTGGGATATTAGATTTTTAATTTTTGATTTAGATTTACTTTCACTCCTTAGCTCCAACTTTGAAATATCGTTAAAATAAAATATCGTTATTCCTCAGCTCCAGCAGTGGAATTAGCGTACATAAAGCTCTGCTTAATTACCTTCAAATTAGTGCTTTTCATCCCTACCTTTTGAAATCACTCTTCATAACACACTGGCCCTTTTTCCCTCGATACCTTGATACCATGACACTTTGTTCCCTTGACACCTTCCTCTTGACATCTCACAACTTTATACGTAACTTTAACATAGAAAATATTACGTATGAACTCCAAGCTCACACTCTCCATTGAAGATCAAGTCATTCGACTTGCTAAAGCCTATGCGCAAAAGGAAGGTCGTAGCTTATCTAGCATAGTTGAAGAATATTTAAAATCAATTGCCCTACCTAAAAAACATAAGCAAGAAAAAGAATTCCATCCTCTCGTTGAAGATTTATGTGGTTCAGTCAAAACACCAAACGATAAGTCATATGATGAAATCTTAGGTAAAGCGCGCATTGAAAAGTATTCTAAAAGATGAAAGTATTTTTAGATTCAGATGTAATCTTAGATTATCTCACTGGAAGGGATCCTTTTCTTTATGAAATAAAAGTAATTATCGATAAAGGACTTAAAAAGAAAATCAAACTATATACATCTTCTTTAATAATTGCCAATGTGCATTACTTCATAAGCAAATCAGAAAATTCCAAATTGGCTAAAATTAAAATAGAAAAATTAACAAGCTTCATTAAAGTTCTTAATGTTGGAGAATTGGAAATAAAACAATCTATCCAATCAAAGTTCAAAGACTTTCAAGACTCCATTCAAAATTGTTGCGCTACTAATTCACATATGGATTTAATAATTACGCGCAACATTAAGGATTTCAAACTAAGTAAACTCCCTGTTCTTACACCTAGAGAATTTGTTGTAAAACAAGAGTATTAGAATTTGGGATATTAGATTTTTAATTTTTGACTTAGATTTACTTTCACTCCTTAGCTCCAACTTTGAAATATCGTTAAAATAAAATATCGTTAGTCCGCAGCTCCAGCAGTGGAGTTTGCGTATATAAAGCTCTGCTACATCATTTGCATAGCAGGAGCTATACAGGCGCATAATCGACCCTTGTCTCCTAGATTTTAAATTTCCAGATCCAAACCCAAAGCTGACGATAATTCTTTAAACTCTTGTTCTGTTGTAAATACATTGGACTTCAAAACATAACGCCTGCCCCCGTGTTTAGACTCGTGCATTTCGCCCATGACCCAAACTACATCATCGAGCGAACAATGATTGGTTTTGTAGGCTTCATATAAATAGGGCAACAGTTCTGCTTGAGCTTTATAGTGATGGTGATGACCGATGATAGTGGGAAAAGCATTCAATGCCAGTTCATCATATCTGCCTACATTTTTAGGATAATTATGTGTCTCTAAATAAAATTTCATTTTTGCAAAAACAAGATGGTCCAACTGGACAATTTCTTTTACATACCTTTTATACTCCTCAGAGTCCTTTCCAAATTTAGCCAATATGTTTTGCCCCTGACCTCGTCTTAAGTTTTGATCCTCTTGCCAAAGATTAAATAGATATTTGTTTTTTTCTCCATCTGTTTTTAGTGCTGTAATTTTATCTCTTGTTTCTGGATCTAGTTCAGGTAGCGCTGGTTTATCATTCCCACAGGAAAAACAAAGAATTAAAATAGTAAGTGATAATATTAAAAGTCTCAAATCGTATAATTTTATACACCTTAAATACAGATTTTTCACTTTATTAAATTGTGAAATTCAAACAAAATATTCTTATCAAAATAGTATTTAATTGATGTCAATTAGTTGCATTCAAAATAATCAATAAAGCTATTCATTAATTTCTAAGTAGTCAACATCCATAATTTGTACGACATCAACAATAAAAAATGAACCATCAAAACAATTCATAGAAATTTTAATCCAACCCATAAACTTTTCATCATTAGAGATTGCTGATCTAAAACCAATATATCGGAACGCTTGATCCTCAGAAGCGTTGATTGTATACTTTTCCGTCCACTCTAAACCTTCTGAATCTAAACTTTCTCTAGACATAATAACTTCCTCCACCAAATTCGGATCAGAGTGATTCCAAGTGTAATTTTTAAAATCTGAATCATCAGGTATACTTGGATCCCATTCGTTAAAAATTAAAACATCCCATTTTTTAAGAAATAGTATTTCATCATTTTCGTTTCTTAGAATTTTATGTCTCGATGAAAGATTTAACTCTTCAGTTACAACGTTCCTGTCAGGATATCGAGCATATAAATAATAAAAGATAAAATCGTCATTTCCGAAGCCTTCAAAGTCTACAGTAACCGGTTGAGGCAGTTCTGGTAGATGCGCATTTATGTCTTTATTGCAAGAGACAAGAATAAACATAAAAAAGAAAATAAATATTCTGTTCATAAAACCATATTTTTTTAAAATTCAAAAGTATACCCTCAGCGATAATGCCCTAAACCTTAAAACCTTAAAATATCACAGATTTCTTACCTACCCCCCGGTTCCCGATCCAAAAACTCATCATACAATAAAGTATGTCTACTTTCTAATGGTACTTTCCATCCATTAATAAACAAATGCTTGATCTGCGTTTTCGTTTCAAAAGGATCGCCGTCTGCTACAAATACGTTAGCAATTTTACCTTGCTCTACAGTACCGTATTTATCATCAATCCCAAATATTTCTGCTGGGACAATTGTAACGGCTTTGAATGCTTCTCTCCAACCCATACCATATGCCGCTGCAAAACCTGCATTGTAAGGCAGATTTCTAACGTTCTCTGTTTCATTGGTTCTGATCGCTACTTTGATACCTGCTTTTTGCATGATACCTGCATTCGCGTAAGCCACATTATAATGATCTGAATTTCTAGAAGGATTACTTAAAATAGGACCTGTAATTATTGGGATGTTGTACTTTACTAAACTGTCTACAACACGGTATCCTTCAGACACACCTGTAAAGACAGCTTTAACTTCGTTTTTATTTACCCATTCAATTGCACTCAATATATCTGCTTTTTTATTGACCTCAATTAACAAAGGAGCACCTCCATTAATAACATCAACCAATGCATCCAATTGTGGATTAAACTTCGTCTTCTTATTTTGAGCTTTGGCACCTGCAGAAATTTGAGCATGCAACTTTGCCTTATCCCAAAATTCATTTAAACCCTTTTGTGCTTTTTCAGCATCCTTCTTGATATCCTCTTCCGATCGTCTATCCCATCTGCCTCTTTTACCCGATGAAGGAAAATTAAAAACGACACCACTAAATCCAGCATACATTTGCTCAGGTGTATAGCCATGCAAATTTATCAATGCCGCAGTCCCTGGAAAACGTCCACCAGAAGGAACAGCCAAGGAAGTGGTAATACCATTAACTCTATTCACTGGAATATTGACTGAGCTAGGATTAATTGCACTCAATGCATTCATATGCGGCGTATACTCGCCAATTTCATTATGATCTTGTGTCAATGATATTGCACCCACTTCTGCTAAGCCTAATTTTGTACCAGAATCAATCATTCCTGGATAAATTATCAACCCTTTGCAATCTACTAGAATAGCACCGGGATGTTGTATCTGATCATTCATCTCCTTAATAATACCATCTTGGATAAGAACATCTGCTTTAATCAGACCATTGTAAACTGTTTCCACTTGTCCACCTTTTAGTAAAAAAGTTCCATTCAAAGACTTAGCGACTTGCTGGCCATTTAAGAATGTAAAAGTGAAGAAGAAAAATATTATTGTAATATATGTTTGTTTCATTTTGAATTAGTGTTTGTGGTCATGTAAAAAAACATCTTGCAAACATCCATCACTTGAGTGACCATCATGCGTATGTTTAACCGATTCGTAAAATGTAGGTACAGTTTCCTCTGGATCAATATCTACACGCATATCCGCAGGATCTTCATTGATATTAAATTTGACCATACCATCTACTATCGTGTATTGTGGAATAGCATAAATTGAAAGTGGATGATTTTTAAACACAACCACATCTCCATCTTTACCTTTTTCTAAAGTCCCTACTCTATCATCAATACCTAATTGAGTCGCTGGATTTATAGTGATCATTTTCAAAGCATCCAAGTCACTCAACCCCCCATACTTTTGTGTCTTTGCCGCTTCATGATAGAGGTGACGAATCAATTCTTGTGAATCAGAATTAATGGAAGTCACAACACCATTTTCATTTAAAATAGCCGCATTATAAGCTGTAGAATAATACACCTCAAACTTATACGCCCACCAATCCGAAAACACTGATGCATAAGCGCCAAACTCAGCCAATTCTGGTGCAACTTTAAATCCCTCATTGACATGTTGGAAACAAATTTTATCTACACCATAATCGCTCAACACATTCATCAACATCAATATTTCATCTGCGCGATAAGAATGACAATGAATAATAATATCCCCTGATAAGATATCCCCAACCGTTTCTTTTCTTAGATTATATTCAGGCGGCATTTTTATTTTTCCACTCTTGTAATCACTCCATGCAGATTCATATTCCTGTGCCTCCGCAAATGCTGTTCTGAAAACTTGCTCTACACCCATTCTTGTATTAGGCACAATCCTTCCGCCTTCACCATGCACTCTAATTGGGTTTTCACCCAATGCAAATTTTATTGTACGTGGTGCACCTACCATGCGTAGATCATCTGGATCCATCGTCCCCCATCTGTGCTTTATCGTTTCGCATTGTCCACCTATTGCATTAGCAGATCCATGCATGGCATGAGAAATTGTTACACCACCAGCCAAAGCACGATATATATTTACATCATAAGGATTCAATACATCACCTACCCATACATCTGCTGTATTTGGATTACTCGCTTCGTTGACAACATCTAATGCAATATGCGAATGCGCATCTATAATACCCGGCATAACAAACATGTCCTTGGCATCTATGACTTTCGCTCCAGCAGCAGATAGACCTTCTCCAATTTGAGAAATTTTACCATCCTTTATTAAAATATCAGTGTTCTCTTTTACACCATCTGATATCGTTATTAATGTTCCATTTTTTATAAGAACATTTCCTTTCTCAACTTGCCCAAATAATGCACATGCAAAAAGCAAGATGAAATTTATTGTTATTGTTTTTTTCATAATCATCTTTTATTCAGGTGAAGAAGTTTTTGAGCCAGAAATAGGAAATGAGCCAAACGCTCCTGCTGCTACAGTACCTTCAAAACTATCTCCAGAAAACTCTAAATCAAATGTAAGCTCCATATCCATGCCACCTGCATCAACTGTAATAGCAAAAGTTAAATTACTTCCATCAGCGACGACATCTGTACCTTCATCTTCTTCATCAGGAGTATCATCCGCAAGAAGCATTACAGCCAATTCTCCATCGTTACTAATTGTCATTGTACCGGTATTTGTTTCTCCAGGTATTACTGCTTCGTAAGACCATATTCCTAATAGACTTTTATCCATATCTCCATCTCCTGAGCCACCCGATTTTTTCTTTTTATCCGCTGATTTTATTTTAGTCATTTCTCCTTCGACAAACACAAATTTTATATTTGATTTTTCTTCAAAGTAGGGTTTATCAGAAATAAACAAATTTGCCAGTTTTCCATTATCCAGAGTCCCCGTGATCTTGTCAATATTTAGAATCCTCGCTGGACTTGTTGTCAGTGCTTCCCATGCCCCTTTCTCAGAAAGCCCTGCTTTAATCATTCGTGTTAAGTTGTCCTTAAGTTCTTTGGGTTTTCCAGAAATCATAGAGAACCCAAATTTGATCCCCGCCTTTTCTAAAGCTGCTGCTTGAGCTTCATACTCGGCCAAACTTTTCGCTTTACGTTCTTTTAGCATACGCGTTTCCTCATCATCTACTTTTTCTTGTTTTTCCTTCTTTGGTTTTACTTTTTTGTCATCTTCCCCTGTACGCTCATTAGCTACCCCTGCCACTTCATTAACACCTTTCTCCATATCGCCCTTCTCTTTCGGAGGTTCATCTTTTGATGGCTTATCTTTTGCCGCTTTATCTTTTGATTTGTCTTTTTCAGTTTTCGGCAATTTAGAAGATAATAACAGCATTGCACCGCTGGCTTTTAATTTAGAAAGCGCAGGCATAATTTGTTGGACATCACTCAATACCAACTTGTACCCTAACTCTTTTTGTAGCGTCAAGGCTCTAAACACATCCTTAACCTTTGGTGTATTCATAAAAACAGGCATTTTGTTTTTCACTACGGGTATTAATGCAGTTAAAGTTTTATCGCTTTTCGGTCTTTGCATCCCCAATGCTGATTGTTTATACGTGTCCTCATATTGAGACAAATAATTAGATTGCTTACATAAATCTCTCCACTTGGCCATCACTGCAATTGTTGTGCTCGGAAAAACTGGTCTCGCACCTTTAAATTGAAAAAACTGAGACACGTTTTCTTGCAGCAAAAGATCCTCCGAATTATCTCCATGTAAACTAATAATACATCCTTGTCCGGGTAACATTTTGCCTCGAGGCACAACATGAGAAATAGCAAATCCAGCCTCACGCATATTTTTAATTGATTTTTCCTTATAGTTGATGGCGTCTTTCGCACTCATTTCTGGCGTAATACCTGCCACATCGTTCGGCGGAAATCCTTTAAATTTTACTTTAGGACGCTCCTCCTTTTCCTCAGACTTAGAAATACTCGTGTATGACAATCCATCAATAAAAGCAGGGTATGCATATGCAGAATCCGCTTCAACAACCTTAGCATTATAAGGAGGCTCAATCTGCTTAGCTACTTGTTTTATTAATCCATTTTCTATTAAAATATCTCCTAACCCAAAATCAACTCCCGGTGATTTTTGAATATGAACATCATTAATTAAGATCGTGCGGGTCACTTCAGGGACCTTGTCATAATCTATTTGACTTTGAATGGAGCTGAAGAATAAAAACACCCCAAATAAGGATAGAAATAGGTTCTTTTTCATAATATCATTTCATGTGTCCTAAATATAATTTAATTCTTATAACCTCCTGTATTCCACATTATTATAATTATTCATATTATGAATTTTTATAATTTGTATTTTTGTGGGTCATGGCGAAGAAAAAAAACATAAAGAAAACCAAAAAAGCCAATAAAACAGCTCTCTCTGAGCCTATTGAGGTGACCAAATCAGTCCCTTTTTGGCTACAAAGCAAGTGGCAATGCCTAATATTATTTTCTTTGGCTTGCTTAATTTATGGCAATACCCTAAAAAATGGTTACACGCAAGATGATGCCATTGTCATTTACGACAACATGTTTACTCAAGAAGGCATTTCTGGGATACCAGGCATTTTAAAATATGATACCTTCTTTGGGTTTTTTAAAGAAGCGGGTAAAGAGAAATTGGTATCAGGTGGACGTTATCGTCCCTTTACACTAATAATGTTTGCTGTAGAGTGGCAGGTTTTTGGTAAATCGCCATTTATCAACCACTTGGTCAATGTTCTACTTTTCGGTGGACTATGCATCATGATTTATTTGTTGCTTGCGCGAATGTTTGTTCATCACAAAAGTGAAATTGATAAATCAAAAAATGCCCTACTCCCTATATTTTTAATGGCCTTACTGTTTGTTGTGCACCCCATTCATACCGAGGCTGTTGCCAATATAAAAGGTAGAGATGAAATCATGACAATGCTAGGGGCTATCATTGCACTTTGGTCTTTGTTTAAATTTATAGACACTCAAAATCAAAAATGGAATATCATTGCTTTGGTAAGTTTTTTCATTGCATTAATGAGTAAAGAAAATGCAATAACCTTTTTGGCTGTCGCACCCCTCAGTCTCTACTTTTTTGGTAAACAATCCCTTTCCAGTAGTTTAAAAAGCATTTGGCCAATCATACTGGCAACCATAATATTTTTAGGTATTCGTTTCTCTGTATTAGGTGCAGATTTTGGAGGCACACCTAACGAACTCATGAATAACCCATACCTTAAAATTGTAGGAAATAAATATGTTGAATTTTCATTTGCTGAAAGAATGGCTACAATATTTTTTACTCTAGGAAAATATATAATACTCCTCATATTCCCACATCCTCTGTCGCATGATTACTACCCTAGAGCCATTGAAGTGATGTCATTCACAGATTGGCAATCTATTCTAAGTTTACTCACATATATTGGTTTGGTAGCTATTGCATTATTATTCTGGACAAAAGATAAAATTATTAGTTATGGCATTCTGTTTTATTTGATTACGCTTTCTATAGTTTCAAACATTGTATTCCCTATCGGAACAAACATGAGTGAGCGATTTTTATTTATACCCTCATTAGGTTATACAATTGTTATTGTCAGATTATTGTATAACATTTTCAAGAAAGATTTGGTTGTTTATACTATTGGTGGACTAGTATTGGTAGTAATGTCAGTTAAAACATTTACAAGAAATTTTGTGTGGCAAGATGATTTTACACTTTTCACAACAGATGTAAAAACACAGCCACGCAGTGCTAAGCTTTTAAATGCCGCAGGAGGTGCTTTATCTACAAAAGCAGCGGAACTAGAAGATGGACCTGAAAAAACTAAGATGCTTAATGAGGCGATCAATTATCTCAATCAGGCAGTTGAAATACATCCCACTTACAGAAACGCATATCTGCTATTGGGCAATTCAAACTACTATCTTAAAAACTTTAAAGAGGCCATTCAAAGTTATGATCAAGCTCTGGCCTACGACCCCAACTTTAAAGATGTCCTTACTAACTTACCTATAGTTCTAAGAGAAGGCGGCAAGCACATGGGACAACAAATGGGAGATTTAGAAACTGCACTGAAATGGTTATTAAGATCTTACAATTTAAATGCACAAGATTATGAAACATGCCGACTTATAGGCGTAGCTTACGGTATCAATAAACAAAATCAAAAAGCTATTGAATTTTTTCAAAAAGCGATTGCATTGAAACCTGATTTAGCATCAAACTATACCAGCCTAGGAACTGCCTACCAAGCTATAGGCAATGAAGAGAAAGCTAGAGAAAGTTATACTAAAGCCATAGAGCTCGATCCAAAGGCACTAGATTATTTAAAGAACAAGTAAGCCATGCACAAATATATATTCGTCATTATTTTATTATCCTTTTTGAATGTTACACACGCTCAAGATAATGATGTCGCAATGGCTCTGGTCAATGGCAAAATAAAGTCAATGTCGCTTGATGAAAAGATTGGACAACTTTTTATGATTAGAGCACATTCTGATTTAGGCGCTGATCACATAAAGGAAATAGAAAATCAAATTAAAAAATATCATGTAGGCGGTCTTTGCTTTTTTCAAGGTACACCAACCAAACAAGCAGAACTCACCAACAAATACCAAGGCTTATCAAAGGTTCCATTATTGATCTCGATGGATGCGGAAACCGGCTTGGGTTTTAGACATAAAAAATCTGCTATCTCCTACCCCAAACAATTAACGCTAGGCGCTATTTCTGACAATACAGCCATTTATGACATGGGTGTTGATATTGCTTATCATTTAAAAAGAATCGGCGTAAATATAAATTTTGCACCTGTTGTAGACGTCAATAATAATCCAGCAAATCCTGTTATACATAATCGTTCGTTTGGAGAAGATATTTTTAACGTTGCCACAAAATCATATGCTTACTCTAAAGGCATGCAAGACAATGGGATTATAGCTTGCGCCAAACACTTTCCAGGTCACGGAGATACAGATGTTGACTCACATTTAGATTTACCTATAATTAAGCATTCGAGAAAAAGGTTAGACAGCTTGGAGCTTATGCCTTTTAGAGTAATGTCTCAACTAGGTATCAAAAGTATTATGACAGCGCATCTTTCTGTACCTGCTATTGATGACGAACCCAATAGACCTACTTCCCTTTCAAAAAAAGCCATTCAAGATTTATTAATTGAAGAATTTAATTATGAAGGTTTAATTATTACGGATGCGTTAGAAATGCAAGGTGTTGCGAAAAACTTCAAACCTGGAGACATGGAAATTGAAGCGCTAAAGGCTGGCAACGATATTCTCTTGCTTCCTATTGATATAGCTAAATCCTTTCAAAAAATAAAAACAGAAGTAGAATCTGGAAGATTAGATGAAGAGCTCATTGATAAAAAAGTTGCAAAAATATTACACGCTAAGCACGATTTAAAATTGAAAAACCATGCACGTATTAGAAACTTAAGCAGTATTGATGAAGATGTAAACAGTGCCACAAGTTTAGCTTTAAAAACCAAGCTTTATGAAAAAGCTATTACGCTCGTCAAGGATGATAAAGATCAAATACCATTGACTGAATTCAGTCAGTTTAACAAGGTGGCATCATTAACTCTAGGCACAAGTAAAAAAAGCACATTTCAGAATATGCTTTCCAATTTTGGGATTACAAAACACATTTTTGTCAACAAGGTCTTTAATGCCAAAGAAATTGCTAATGAACTTAATTCTTATGAAACTATCATTATTAGCTTACAAGACCTATCAATATACCAAAGTAAAAAATTTGGCATCACTCAAAATCAATTTGATATAATTTACAATTTAAATACAACAAAAAATGTAATTTTAATTGTACATGGGACACCATATACCTTGAAATATTTTACAATGATCCCTACCCTCATTGCAGCTTATGAAGACAACGAATTGATGCAAAACGCTGTGGCACAAGCTTTGGTTGGCGTAAGCGAAATACAAGGAAGTTTGCCTGTTACAGTTCATGAAGAATTTCCGATAAAAACAGGCATTAAAAGATCTTCCATACATACTCTAGGTTTTGGCACCCCAGAATCAGTAGGCATGATTTCCGATTCTCTTTTGATGATTGATACTATTGTTAGTGAGATGATAGGCAATGGATCTGCGCCAGGTTGCCAAATATTAGCCGCTAAAAACGGAAGAATATTCTTTCAAAAATCCTATGGCTATCACACTCCAAATAAGAAGAAAAAAGTAAAAAATACAGATATCTATGATGTAGCCTCTGTGACTAAAATTTTATCTACGACGATCTCACTCATGAAACTCTATGATGAAGGCGAATTTATTTTATACGAACCCCTTAAAAAGCATTTACCTCAATTAGATACCACTAATAAAGGAGATTTAATCATTGAAGATGTCTTGGCGCACTATTCCGGATTACCTGGCTGGATTCCATTCTACGAAGATACGATGGACGATGAAAGCAAAACACCAAAGCGAATTTCAGAATATTTTAAATCGACGCCAACAAAAGGATACGATCTTAAATTAACTGAAAAATTATTTCTCAGAAACGACTGGCAAGACAGCATTTATAATATGATTTATAATTGCGACTTAAGAGAGAAAAGAGATTACAGATATAGTGATTTAGGATTTTATTTATTTCGCCAAATGATTGAGCAAAAGTCGAAATTTCCATTTGATAAATATTGTGATCAAAGTTTTTACGAGCCTATGGGCTTAAAGAATACATTGTTTAACCCCTGGCGAAAAATTGATTTAAAAAGAATTCCGCCATCAGAGAAAGACAATTATTTTAGGTTAGAAGATATCAAAGGATATGTACATGATATGGGGGCAGCTATGTTATCGGGTGTAAGTGGTCATGCAGGACTTTTTTCAAATTCAAAAGATTTAGCCACGCTCATGCAAATGCTTTTGAATGGAGGATCATATGGCGGCACTCAATACATCACTCCTAAAACCGTTAGAAAATTTACTAAGCGATATTATAAATCGACAAGAAGAGGTTTAGGTTTTGACTTAAAACAATTAGACGAAGACGAATATCTTAATATGGCAGAAGAAGCCTCTTCAGCAGCGTTTGGCCATTTGGGATTCACAGGCATCTCAGTTTATGCAGATCCTAAATATGATTTGATTTATATATTTTTATCAAATCGAACATATCCAACTATGAAAAATTCTTCATTCTCAAAAAAGAACTACAGACCACGTGTACAATCTGTATTTTACAGATCAATGATGAAAAGGCAACTTAATTAATGTCTAAATTATCTATTAACATAGCGAGAAGATATTTGTTTGGAAAAAAATCTACCAACTCTATAAATATTATAACTGGTATTTCGATTTTTGGAATATCTATTGGAACAGCTGCTTTAATTTTAATCTTAAGTGTATTTAATGGTTTTGAGGATTTGTTTGCAATCATGTTTAATCCTTTTAATCCTGACATTAAAATCACCCCTGCTGATGGCAAATTTTTTAAGATTGATAGCTCAGAAATTTATTCTCTTGAAAGTATTTCAGGGATAAATACAATTTCTAAATCAATCGAAGAAGTCGCACTTTTTGAATATAAAGAAAGTCAAGAAATTGGCCTCATAAAAGGTGTAGATGAATTATACAAATCTGTTACAAGACTAGACACCTCAATTTCGCATGGACGCTATAAACTAAAATCCCAGAATGTAAACTATGCAGTTATCGGTTCAGGAATGCGCAACAAATTATCACTGAATATTGATGATAGACTCAGCCCCATAAATGTGTTTATGCCTCTCAGGAAAAACAAAATCCCTGGAGCTAAAGAATACACGTCTAGACAGGTTTACCCTGGCGGTATTTTTACCTTAAAAAGTGATGAAGCATATCAGTATATCTTAACCGACTATGATTTTGCTGCGCAATTAATCCAACATAAGGATCAAGTGAGTGCGCTTGAAATCAAACTCAATGACAATGCAAACGCCGAAGAGATAAAATCCAGAATTCAAAAAGCTTTAAAAACTGAAGTAATTATAAAAAACAGATATGAACAGGATGAATCTACATTGAAGATGATGGAAATTGAAAAATGGATCAGCTTCCTCATTGTAGGTTTAGTTATGTTACTTATTGCATTTAATTTAATAGGTGCACTCTGGATGATTGTATTGGACAAAAGAAAAGATATCGCCGTGCTTAAAGCTATGGGTTATAACAGTGCAGATGTAAGATCACTTTTTATCTTTTTGGGCATTATGATTACGCTTATCGGCATTATTTTAGGTTTCATCATCGGTATCTTCTTTTACTACATGCAAAAAGAATTTGGCTTAATCGGAATAAGTGAAGGGTTTTTAATTGACGCCTATCCAGTTAGGCTAAAAATCACTGATTTCTACCTTGTTACAATGCTCGTTTTTACAATTGGTGCGCTCGCTTCTTTGTTGCCTGCTAAAAAAGCCTCCAGCACCGAAATGGTTCTAAAAGGTCAATAAAACGCTACTTTTTATTCATTAACCTACATTTTTTTTTCGAAACCTTACTTTGGCAAGATATCTGCTTATAGTATGTTGTTCAGATTATTGGAGCGGATTCTTAGTGATAAGATCTTCTTCAGGCCGGTTCGTAGGGGGAAAACTAGGACCGGCTTTTTTTATGCCCCTACACTACATTTCGAGTCTTTTTCCGCAATATTAGACCTCTGAGCGAACATTCTCCTATAGTTTAAGTTTATTTCTTATATCTTAGAAACTACCAAATCTATCACAAGTGAGAATACTATTTACCCTTCTATTGACTATCATCTCTATGTCCCTAATTGGCCAAAACCAAGATACTTGGGAAGATATGATGGGCAATCCAGATATCAGTCTTTTTGAAATTAAAGAGGCCTTCAATGAAGCCAACCCAAACATTGATAATATTCTACCAGGAAATGGTCACAAACCTTTCAAAAGGTGGGAGTATCTTATGGAAACCCGAGTGGATGAAAATGGTTTTTACCAACCACTTGATAAGCAAAAAATTTATGAACAACTCGTAAAAAGTTCGAATCAAGAAAAAGCTGCAAATAATCCTTGGTCGGCACTAGGACCTTCAAACGAACCCAATGGAAATAATGGCATTGGAAGAATTAATGTTATAGCTGTCCACCCTACAGGACCAGACACTATTTTTGTAGGTACACCTGCAGGTGGTCTTTGGCGTTCTTATGATGGTGGAAACACTTGGACAACGAATACAGATAATTTCACGAGTATGGGTGTATCAGAAATAATTTTTCATCCTAATGATCCTACCATCATGTATATGGCCACAGGAGATAGAGATCATAACGATACAAGTACTTCTGGGATTTATAAATCAACAGATAGTGGTATTAATTGGACTCTTACAAACTTTGCCCCTAATACAAATGGATTACCAGGATTTTATCTAATCCATAGAATATTAATTGATCCAACCAGTCCTTCTACAATGTTAGCCGCTACTACGTCTGGTGTTTTTAGAACAACTAACGATTGGAGTACATGGACAGAAACCTTGGCTAATGATTGTTTGCGTCACATGGAATTCAAAACCAATGATTCAAATATAATCTATGGAACCACTTCTGGAAATTACTGTGGTGGCTTAAATAGTGGCGCACTATATTTTCGTTCGACAAACAACGGTGCTTCATGGAATCAAATTACTTTACCTGATGGGTCAAGTAACGAGCGTATAGCTATCGGTGTTACCGCTGCAGCTCCAAATGAAGTATTTTTATTAGCCGCTTACAATGACCCTAATGGATCAAATGACTTTAATGGACTTTATCGCTCTACAAACTCGGGAGCTTCTTTTACAAAATTAAACCCATCTCATGAGCCTTCACTAGGCAGTCAACAATGGTATGATTGGTCATTCTGTGTTGATCCTAATGATGAGGATGTTATGTTTGCTGGAGGTGTCCACATCGAAAGAACTACTAATGGAGGGAGTAACTGGTCAAGAGTCTCTAATAATGGGCCCAATGACGTACACGTGGATCATCACTTTGCGCAATATTTTGGAAATACTCTTTTCGTAGGATCTGATGGAGGTATTTGGACTACCACAAATGACGGAAGCTCTTGGAACAATCATAATGATGGTTTGGCTATCACACAATACTATAGAATTTCAAATGCAGAAACCGACTCTGGAATTATGTTGGCCGGTGCACAAGATAATGGGACTCATCAATTAGATAATGGGACATGGATATATGAATTTGGTGGAGATGGTATGGATAATGCCATTGACCCTGATGATGAAGATAATCTTTATGTAAGTTATCAATATGGTAACTTTTTTAGATCTACAAATGGTGGTGGTAATTTCAGCAACATGATCAGTAGCAGTACTACTGGCACTAGTGGGGCTTGGGTTACACCGATCAAAATAGATGAAAACAACACCAGTATTTTATATACAGGGTATGATAAAATCTGGCGGAGTACAAATAGTGGTGCGTCTTGGTCAGCTCCCAATTCAACACCTCTTACTGGATCAAATAATAAACTTCAATACATAGATGTAGCAAAATCTGACAGCGATTATATTTATACTACCAATTATTCCCAAATATGGAGATCTACAAATGGAGGAACAACATGGTCAAATACCTCAGATCCTGGCAGTAATATCAGATGGTTAGAAATAGATCCCAATGATGAAACACATGTTTGGGCTTGTGTTGGTAACAACGTTTTTGAAACCACAAATTCTGGTGGCGCATGGACAAATATAGGGTTTAACTTACCTAACATATCCATGAATACTCTTGTATATGATGACGTTACTGATGTTTTACATGTGGGATCAGATTTAGGCGTCTGGTCACTAGATGACGGTTCGTCTACTTGGACTGCTTTCAATAACTCATTGCCTAATACGGTAATTTTAGAATTGGATATTTTAGAATCATCTCATATCCTTAGAGCAGCTACTTTTGGTAGAGGTGTCTGGGAAGCATCTTTGGCAGACTTGCCTTGTGCTATTGATGACATATTTGATGGCGGTATTGATATTTGTGATGCGCAAAATGGAACATATGATAGAATAGTGATGGTTGAATACACCACTCCACCTGCATCAGGCACATTAGATGTCAATGGCATATCAATTCCAATTACTTCAAGTCCGCAAGGTGTTTTATTTTCTGGTCTGCCACTAGATGGACAAGCTGTAGATATTACTGCTTCTTTCAGTGCTGATCCTGCTTGTACATTAACTGTCACAGGAGTATTCATTAATCCAACATCTGGCACTTACTACGAAGATAGTGATGGTGATGGCTATGGTCATCCTACCTCATCGATTATAGACTGCGAGCAGCCTATGGGTTATGTGCCTAACAATACAGATTGTGACGATAGTGATCCTAACAACTTTCCTGGAAACACGGAAGTATGCGATGGCTTTGATAATAACTGTGATGGAATAGTAGATGAGGGTGTGCTTTTAACCTTCTATGCAGATTCTGATGGTGACGGTTTTGGTAACGCAGCAGATTCTGTTGAACGCTGTAGTGCACCTCAAGACTATGTAAATAATGATGAAGACTGTGATGATAACGACGCCAATAACTATCCAGGCAATACAGAAATTTGTGATGGTGCTGATAATAATTGCGATGGCTTTGTTGACGAAGGTGTGCTTACCACTTTTTATGTGGACAATGATAGTGACGGTTTTGGTCATCCATCTGATTCTATTGATGCTTGTGATCAGCCACCTGGATACATAGATAATAATACAGATTGTGATGACAACGACCCGAACAACTTTCCTGGAAACACAGAAGTTTGTGATGGCTTCGATAACAACTGTAATGGCTTAATAGATGAAAGTGGATCTTTAGTTTTTTATGCGGATAGTGATGGTGATACTTATGGTGATTCTAATAATACAATTATGGGTTGTTTTGCACCAGCAGGTTATGTGGCGGACAATACAGATTGTGATGATACAGATCCTAATATTTTCCCCGGCAATCCAGAGGTCTGTGATGGCAAAGACAATAATTGCGATGGTAATATTGATGAAAATGTAACAAATACATATTATGCAGATTCTGACAACGATGGATATGGTGATGCGAGCATTGTAAAAATGGATTGTTCTGCACCAGTAGGTTATGTAGCGGACAATACAGATTGTGATGATGCAGATTCCAATAATTTTCCAGGAAACACAGAAATTTGCGATGGTAAAGACAATAATTGCGATGGTAATGTTGATGAAAATGTTATGAACACATATTATATTGATGCAGATAATGATGGTTACGGTGATCCTACATCATCAACTATGGCATGCGCCCAACCGCCAGGATATGCTTCTAACAATACAGATTGTGATGACAATAATTCAAACAATCATCCAAACAATAATGAAGATTGTGACGGACAAGATAACAATTGTGATGGTATTGTGGATGAAGGTTGCGGTCCACCGCCACAATGCGAAGATGCTCCTTATTTAGTTATCAATACAATAACTCAGAATGCATACCACGCAGAAATTAATATAAATTCCAATGCACTTTTAAATAATGGACAATCGATTTTATTTACTGCTGGGAGCAGTATTGATTTGGTCGGACCATTTGAAGTGACTTTAGGGACTGTGTTTGAAGCGCGAATTCAACCTTGTATCCCAACTTCTGCAAATGGTGGAAATAGTGGCAACTACAACAGTCCATTTGAAAATATTGAATACAGTATTTTAACAAAAATTGGCTATGATTCTCAATTAGACATATTAATTAAAGACGTTCAGGGCAATATAATAACTGAAGAAACTATTGCTTCTTACTCGGAAGATTACCTCGAGAATAATTTAGGTAATTTGCCTGTCGGAATGTACGAATTGAGTATTTCTAATGGCACTGAAGTTATCAATGAAAAAATAATGATTGTAAAATAAACGGAATACTTTCTGATATTCCTTTTTTAAGATTATTTTTTTTGGTTTTAAGTAAGGTGAAGAAAATGATTTTTTGACCTTCTTCTCCACTTTGTGTGAAGTTAATTCTATATCAAAATATTGAACAGCGCGTCTAAGTTGCACAACACTTTTAGTCCGAACAAGGATGGTTGTTCGACAGTGATAGTTTCTGGACAAATGGAAGTGCGTTTCTTGTAAGGCTTACTTTTTAGATCAATAAAAAGTAAATTAAATATCTAGTTTGCTGAAATGATCCATATTGGACAATAATGTTTAGCCATCAGATAATAACATTTAGCAATTTTCTGGCTGCCGCGAAAAGCATTTATACATAAATTTATTCTCAGAAAGCTGCACAAGAACCCAGAAAGTTTTCTTTATAAAAATTTGACCCTTGACACCTTTGATGCCCTTGACACCCTCGACACCCTTTCAATTATTTTTCTAACGAATGCTTTCTCCTCATTTTTGCAAAGTGGTGTTCTTTGGTTGCCGTGACATATATAAACAATCCAATAAAAAGTAGCGCAAAATATTTTTGATAAGCGCCCAATGCTAAAAAAGCAATGGCAAAAACGCGCCCAATATTAGCTGCAATGATTGTGGCTTTATATTTATCAAATTTTAGACACAACAAAGATTTCAATATGCGACCGCCATCCATCGGATAAGCAGGAATCAAATTAAAAAGAAACAAAACAGCATTAATAATGAGTATTGGAAAAAGGAGAGATGAAGGATGTTTGAAGTAATCTAGATCGACAATACTTTGTGGCCTAAAAATAAAACTATTAAATATCAAATAGACAATGCCAGCTGTAAGGAAAATTACCAAATTGACTAAAGGTCCTGCAAAAGCAATTACAAATTGAGCCATTGGTTTATCAGGAATGGATTCCAATCTTGCCAAGCCACCAATAGGACTCAAAATAATATCTCTTGTCTTTATACCGTATTTGCGCGCAGCTATAGCATGTCCATATTCGTGAAAGACAACACACAAGAATAATAAAAAAACATGCACAGCCAATGATAAAGTAAGATTTAAATCCAAGCCTTCAGAATGACTTATCCAAGCAATATAAATAAGGACCAAGAAAAAACTCCAGTGAATTTTGATAGGGATTTTGGCGTAAGTCCCGATGTTAATTGAGTGACCTAACAATTAAAATAAAGTAGGTTCGTAAATCTGTCCTTTTAAAATATTTCGCGCAATGACAAGACGTTGGATTTCTGAAGTACCTTCATAAATTTGAGTGATCTTTGCATCACGCATTAACCTTTCTACATGATACTCCTTGACAAAACCATAACCTCCGTGTATTTGCACAGCCTCTACTGTATGTTTCATGGCTGTCTCTGAAGCAAACATTTTCGCCATACTCGCAGCACTATCAAAATTAACCCCGCTATCTTTTAACTGTGCCGCTCTATGCACTAACAATCTAGAAGCTTCTATATCTGTGGCCATATCAGCCAATTTAAATCCTATAATTTGATGTTTATAAATAGGTTTGCCAAAAGCTACTCTCTCTTGAGAATATTTTTTTGCCAATTCAAATGCTCCTTGCGCAATACCCAATGCCTGAGAAGCTATACCTATTCTACCACCAGATAAAACTTTCATGGCAAACTTAAAACCAAATCCATCTTCCCCTATCCTATTTTCTTTAGGCACCTTAACATCTGTGTACATTATAGTATGTGTATCAGATGACCGTATCCCTAATTTATCTTCTTTTGCACCAATACTTACACCATCCCAATTGGTCTCAACTATAAAAGCATTTATCCCATGATGTTTTTTATCCGCATCAGTCTGAGCAACCACCAAATGGACATCAGCAGTACCCCCACTCGTAATCCAATTCTTAGTGCCATTAATTAAATAATGATCACCCATATCTATTGCTGTCGTTCTTTGAGAAGTAGCATCAGAACCGGCTTCTGGCTCACTCAAGCAAAATGCCCCAATGTTCTCTCCAGTACTAAGTTTCGTTAAATACTTTTGCTTTTGTTCCTCCGAACCAAACTTTTCAATACCCCAACAAATCAGTGAATTATTAACTGACATAATAACAGATGCGGAGTTATCTATTTTCGATATCTCCTCCATCGCCAAAGTGTAAGAAAGCGTATCCATTCCCCCGCCATTATATTTAGGAGAAACCATCATACCTAAAAAGCCCAATTCGCCCATCATTTTAATTTGCTCCTTAGGATAAGTCATATGATTGTCTCTATCTATAACTCCTGGCAACAATTCGTTTTGAGCAAATTCTCTAGCTGCCTCTTTTACGGCTAATTGCTCTTCTGTTAAATTAAAGTTCATTTTTAATCAATTAGTATCCAAACTTAAATCAAAAGTTTTATAATGTATAATTAATAATAATGCTGCTAAAAATAAAATTGCTCCTGTTATCATGTAAGCATAAACAATATTATTTAGATGTTGGAAAAAGGCCATCTTAAAAATACCTAAAAGTACAATTCTCAGTACAATATTGTATAAAAATAAGACGCTACCTACCCTTCCAAACAGCTGATTGGGAACAACTTTAAACAAATAGGTTATTCTTGCGATCCTTACACCAGCATTTGTTATACCTAACAACAACATCATTGCAAACAGTATATATATCGAGTTTGTTTGAGATAATGTCATAAAAATAAGACCCGTTATTATTGTCAAAATGATAACAGCCTTGGGAATATTCATTTTTTTAAAGATATAGCGCATACTAATACCTGCCAAAAGAGCTCCTACGGAATACATGATTTTAGAATTTGCGTAGACATCACCACTTTCTTGCAAGTGGTTGTTAACATACGATACCCCTAAATAAAATGCTTCCATGAGTAACGCCACAAAGACAGTAAATGACAATACGCCAAACCATAATACTGGTTTCTCTTTCTTTAAAAAATCAAAACCTGTCTTAAGTCTTTTCCACAGACTTCCTATTTCTTTTTTCCGAACCGAGACAGGTACATATCTGATCGCCATAATAATTATGAAAGCGGCAAAATACGTAAGACCATCAATAAAAAATATTTCATGTATTTCCCATGAAGCCACATCAATGCCAATGTTAAAGGGCATCCCAAAGATATTCAATATCCCGTTTTCAGTTCCCTCCAATAATAGGGTCGCACCAGCGCCGGCAATAATAGTTGTGAACTGCCCTATAACTTCAAGGATAGAGGTCATCTTTGCATACTTCTCCTTGACAGTGATCTCTTGCACAAAAGCATACAAACAAGGATAGTGTATATTAAAATTTAAAAAAGTAATAACAAAAACAAATCCAACAATCCAGAGAGGTAATTCTCCCATTTGGAATCCAAGGAAACTTATAAAACCAATTATAGATCCTACTATAACCGTAAGGGCTAGGAAAACTTTTTTTCTATCGTATTTGTCTATAATTGAACCACTGAGTGGTACCCAAAAAAATGAAACGATATTGGTAAGAAAGTAGATAAAACCAAAGCTTGCCAAGGCATCATTTTGTGCAAAATACCATGGTATCGCAATCATGCTCATTCCTTGTGCTACACCTGATATGGCATTGGCGAGTAGCAGCAGAGAAATGGCTGATTTGTTCAATTAATTCAGACTAATTTTGGGGTTATTTATCATTTTGTTATTGCAATGAACCATCTCCATCATTGTCCCAAAATAAACATACTTTCCACGGTAGTCTGCATCCATATCATTCAAGAAAGATTCCATAGTTGATATCTTTCTTTCTTTAAATAAATCTAGCGAGGGAAATACAAACTGGATAGCGTATGTATTGTCTTCTTCTTTTTGTTCTAATAAAAGCTTATTGATTTGAGAAGAGAGAATTACTTTTCCATCTGTAATCGATGGAAGAAATTTATTTATGAGGTCATCTAACCATTCTTTTTCAACAGCATGATCAATCTTAATAGTAAGATTAAATATTAATTTATTCGACATTAAATACTATAAAAAACTATTGAATATTATCACCTCTTAAAATACGATATCGTTTTCTTGCTTCAACTGCAAAGGTGCTATTTGAAAAATCAATGAAAAGTTTTTCATATAAAACTTTTGCTTGCTCCTCATCTTCTAATTGATATTCGTATAGTTCTGCTAATTTAAAAAGTGCATTATCAGCTCTAATTTCTTCAGGAAAATCTTCATAAACCTTTGTGTATAATTCTTTAGCCTTTTCGTAGTCTTTAATCATTAAATACAGGTTGGCTTTTTGATATAGGATATCATCTTCCAATGCATGTTCAGGAAACATTTCACTGATCGAATCTAATTTAGCAAATGCATCGTCAAATTTATTTTGATAAGTCAGCAACTCAGATTCTGCAAACATTTTAAGAGGTAGGTCTGTCGTATCTAAGCCCATATTATCTAAAATGAAAATAGATAAATCGATTGCATCATTTGAAATGAGTCTCGATGTTGCTGTTTTTAAAATTCCAAATTGCTCTTTTGCCCAAGCAAAATTACCTGTAAAATAGGAAAGCTTTGCATTATTAAATCTGGCAACCTCAGCAATATATTCTTCTTTAAATTCTTTTTCTACTTGCGAATAAAGCAAAGTGGATTCCCATACATCACCTTGCATCAAATAATAATCGGCTAAAGCAATTTTTGAATTGGCTTTGACATACTTATTAATACTTCCCAGTGCCACCAAATTATTTAAAACATCTATCGCACCATCTAAATCATTATTGTAAATAGCTAAAAAATCTGCATACTCTTTTACTAAATGTTCTGTTTGGCTATTGATTCCAAATTCGTCAATAAACTCCAGATACTCCACTTTTAATGAATCTAGATCAGCTTGCGTATAATCATAATTGCGAGTGACTTGTTTTCTTTTACTTTTTAAAATATTTCTTTTGGCATCAACATATAATCTGTTATTTAAACTTTTATTGGCAGTGACATATTCAAATGCCTTTATGGCAATATCATAATCGCCAGCATTATATGCTATGTCTCCAATGTTCATGACGCGCAATCCATCTTCATCATACTTTCTATCTAGAGATCTTGCTTGTCTTAAGGCACCGCGATAATCTTCTTTTTCTATAAACACCCACTCTAACAATTCAGGATAAATCTCATTGTCAGGATCTTCTTGAATGCGTTCATATAATTGTCTACGCATTTCTTCAAGATCCTCATCCGTATTTAAGTTTCTTTGAAAATATGTTTTATATCTCTCTACTTGATTTATATGTTGTGTTGAAGCTGATATATAATAATGTATCATTTTTGCGACATCTCCTTTCCTGCGGTACAAGTCTGCAAGATTATATGCAAATAGCTTATCATTACCCATCAGTTCATTACCTCTTTCATAAGCCTCGATAGCCATATCAAATTTAGTCAAACGCGTAAAGGCATTTCCTAAATTATTAATGACAGAAACATCAGGGGGAATATTATTTATCGCCTTTTGATATTGCTTATTTGCTTCATCATGTTTGAATTGTCGATCTAAGAGATTTCCATAGTCCACATACAGTTGCATGTGATCGGGCTTATTTTTTAATTGTGCTTTTATTTCACTTTCTGCCATTTCATAATCCTCCATAGCCATGATAGCTTCGAGGTATCTTTGAAAATAAAAATGGCTATTGGTATTCTTTTCGTACAGTTTTTTATAGACTGATGCCGCTTTCTCGTATTCTCCTGATTGATAATACTGATTAGCGAGTCTAGAATCTTGTCCGGAGAGATGAGATGCTGCAATCAGCATAAATACAAAAAGAAGGCTATTTTTTATTAAACGCATAGTTTATATAACGATGATAGATCGTAATTGATTTCAAAAATAGCTAAGTTATCACATAAAAAAGCCTTAAAAAAAGGAAAGGCCACAACTTTAGAGTCGTGGCCGTTCAGATTATTTTAAAAGCTAGTAATCTTTATCCAAGTTTCAGATGTAAATATAGGACTTCACTTATAATTCACAGCCGAATTTTGGGGTATTTAATACATAGTTTTTATTCTATGTATTGTATTAATTTTTTGATAGTTCTCTATACTTGTCGCTAACTGACAGAAATTTTGACTTAAACTCTTGAATTTGTCCTACAAGATTTTGCTTAAGTATTTCATCTCCTTTTCTCAATTCCTCTAAGTTATTAAATTTAACTTTCCACTTTTCTTGCTCTTCCTTTAACTTCGCCAATTCATGATGCACATCAAAGTGCTTCTTTTCCCAGTAAGCACAATCTGACTCAAGCTTTTTTCTTTTTGCTCTCAAGCCTCTAATTTCTCGCGTTAGCTCATTGATCTTAGCCATTTCAGCTTCTTGAGACTCACATTTCTTTTTATAATCAACTGCAATAGCATTTGTTTTACTGAGCTTGAGTTGTACAGACTCCAATTCTGATTTCATTGTACTCTTGTCTCTTTTCCAACCTTTTGAATCCTCTGTATCCTTTTTGTATTTTTCCTTAAGCTGCCCAATTTCTTTTTTAAATCTTTCATTTGACCTTTCTGAAATTGTCAACGACGAATTTTTCTTATTCAATTGCTCTTCAAGATCTTTGTGGTTGGCATTCAATTGATCAAGTGCGAGTGCATGATCTTTCCTTAATCCTTGCATTTCTTTATTAATCACCTGAAATTCATGCTTCCAAGATTCTGACTTGTGCTTTAAATCGACGATTTGTTGATCTTGGTTTTTGACTTTTTTATTTAAAGCGTTTTGCTCACCAGCCAAAGAAGAATACTTCTCTTTCCAATTCTCACCTTTTGTAGAAAAAAGAAATTTGCCCATGAGCCAACCTACAAGAAGTGTTAAAAGTCCAAACAGCACAGCGGATATATATGAAATAGACAACATGATTATAATAATTTAATAGTTAAACGCAGAAACATTGGGATTTGTGAATACACTCATTAAGACTGAAATGAAACGCAAATGTAACTGTCTTAGTGATAATTAGCCAATAATTTTTACACAACTATTAATCTGTCTTCTATATGTCAGTAATCTACTTACATTTATTTCAGTTTAAACTTTATAGGAAGCGTGTACATAACCCTCACTGGGTGTCCTTTTTGCATTCCTGGCCGCCACTTTTTTGGCAGTTGATTCATTGATTCTACAGTTTCTACTGCAGCGTTACCACAACCCCCTCCTATATCTCTTAGAAGTTTAATATTACCCACGGAGCCATCTTTCTCAACTACAAACCTTAGGACCACTTGTCCTTCTATCCCAGTACTTCTAGCCATAGCTGGATACTTCAGTTCATCATAAATATAATCAAGGAGTTCTTTTTGCGAACATTTTTCTTTTTCCTTAGGTGATAATTCTAAATCTTCACAACCCGGAAATCTAGGCATTTGGTCGGCTATAATTAAAGGCTCTTCCTCAACTTCAGGTTGAGATGGTTTCACTTCTTTGGCAGCACGCATCATGGTATCAATATTTGGAACAGCTACCTCAACACTTTCATCTACCATATCGACCGTTATTGTTTCTTCAATTTTATCTACAGCCTTTACTATAAAATTATCCTTAGGTACAAAGAGTTCAATTTTTTCTTGCTTAACGGGTGGTGGAATATCTACTTTCTTTTTGTCTTGCCAGTGAGTTATGGGCGTCATATATTCAGGTCCAATTTCTTCAACATGATATGCTGCGTATTCTTTTTCTGGCGTCTCCAGATTAAAAAAAGCTACACATAATAAAAGTGCTGTTACGACGCCAATCATATAGTGCGAAAAATTAAAATCAAAACTCTTAACTGACCTAATCAGTGATCTGTTTGAGATAATAAAAATTACAATCCCAAAGATTACAGACATGAGGATGGTTAATACTTCGTTGCTGGAAAATGATAAATGTGTCATCATGGTACTTGTTTATATAGAAGATGATGCATGATGAAATTGTGGTGGGTAGGAGGTAAGGAAGGTGTCGAGGCTACGAGGTGTCGGGTGTCGGTTATCGAGGAATTGAAGACTTCGTTATTTGACAGCTCTGGCTATCAAATCTGCGTAATATAAAGCTCTGATTTATCATTCACATAACTCAGCTATGTGCACGCACAATCGCAGGCTAGAAACTTATGATTAACATGACATTTTTAATAATAAGTGTGCTCGTTATTCGACAGCTCCAGCTGTCGAATCTGCGTATATAAAGCTCTGCTTTATCATTCACATAGCAGAGCTATGATTACATGCCTTCTCATTCTGGAAACCAACGATTAACAAAGTACACATTGATTTGGCTACGACACCGCGACACCTTGATACCTGAAACCCCGATACCAGGTAACAGGTACTAAGTACTTCAAAAAAAAAGGCCAACAAATTTAATTGCTGACCTTCTATATTTTATTTAAGTTTTGCGCTTACTCGAGTTTGAATTTAACCGGTAAAGTATACAATACTTTTACAGGTCGTCCTCTTTGCTTTCCTGGCGTCCACTTTTGCGGAAGGTTATTCATGGCATCTACAACTTTCTTTGCAGCATCTCCACAACCCGCTCCAATATCTCTAACAATATTGATATCTGTTACTGCACCTTTTTCGTTGACAACAAACTGTAATACAGCCATACCTTCAACACCATTTTCTCTTGCAATAGCAGGATACTTTAAATTCTTATAGATGTATTGAAGCATCTTTCCTTTTGCACAATCTTCTTTTTCCTTATCGGTACCACCCATATCTTCACAACCTGGGAAACGCGGCATTTGCTCAACCACTTTGAAGATTTCTTCTTCATCAGGCGGTGGTGGTGGTGGCGGTGGTGGCGGTGGTGGTGCCTCTTCTTCAATTACGGGTTCTGGCTCGACCACATCTTCTTCTTCAACATCCATATCTTCAAAGACAGGTTCGTCTTCTTCTTCGATTTCTTCCTCCGGCACTTCCTCGATAACAGGAGGTGGTGGCGGTGGCGGTGGTGGTGGTGGTTCCGCAGTTCTTGGTGGCTCTATTTCCAATTCATCTTCAAAATCAAGCGCACCATCTGGAATATAAACTTCTTCGTCAAAAGTCGTCCAGCTGAAAGCGAAAAGCGTAGCTGCAATAGCCATGTTTAATCCAATTATAAAGATCAAACGAGACCAATTAAAAGCATTCACTTCTGGATATTTATTTCTAGCAGCAAGACTAGAATCATTTCCATACTTTTCTTTCAAACCTGAAGCTCCTTTCTTCTTAAAAGAAGTTCTGAAATACATGATTATACCGAACGTGATAGCTGCGAGAGCTAAAATCGCTAGCAAGGTTTGCATTCCTGATAAAGTAATATCACCCATGAGGTATTAATTTTTCTTAAAATAAAACACTAATGTGCCTATGAAAGCACCACTAATATTAGCAATAATATCAAAATAATCAAAATGTCTGCCGCCATTTAGTACATCTTGTAAATTCTCAATCAAAATTCCGTAGCAGATGGATAGTAATAAGGCACTTACATATTTAAACTTCCACTTATGCGTAAATGCATTTAAAATTAAAAAAGACATTCCACCGTAAAAAACAAAATGTCCGAGCTTATCTGCATGTTTAAATGGCTCAATTGCATTGGGATCAAAAGGCATTAAAGACAAATATGTCACGCCTGCAACCCAAAACAAAAGTGCCAATAAAGCTTTCTTACTCGACACTTTGACTAATAGATGCTTGATATTTAATTATTGGTGTGTGCTTATGAAATTAATTCTTTGTATTCCTCGCTTGACATCAATCCTTCAAGCTGAGAAACATCTTGAATTTGAATTTTCACGATCCAACCATCTCCATACGGATCCGAATTTACAAGATCTGGACTATCATCTTCCGCTTCATTCAACTTTGGATTAAATTCTAAAACTTTTCCTGTCACTGGTATGAATAGATCAGAAGTTGTTTTTACTGCTTCAATTGTACCAAAGATTTCATCTTTTTCAATGACCTCCCCTACAGTTTCTACTTCAACATAAACGATTTCACCTAATTCTGCTTGAGCAAAGTCAGTGATCCCAATTACAGCTTGATCGCCTTCAATTTTGATCCACTCGTGCTCTTTTGTATATTTTAAATCTTCAAGAACGTTCATTTCTTTATGCGTTTTTTATTTGTTCATTTAACCACTTAGAAGTTACAGACTTTGGCCGTTCTAGCGGAAGGCCTAATGCTCTAGACCAACATGACGCTGCCAATACACCCAAAGCTCTAGAGACTCCAAAAAGTACAGTGTAAAATGTAAATTCTTTCAAACCATAATTAACCAAAATAGCTCCAGAGTGTGCATCAACATTTGGCCAAGGGTTTTTTACTTTTCCTAAAGCGCCTAAAATATCAGGCACGACCTCAAACAATTGCCAAACTATCTTGACATAGTCATTGTCCTTAATGTATTCTTCAGCAAAAACTCTCTGAGCTGTAAATCGCGGATCTGGTTCTCTTAGAACGGCATGTCCATAACCAGGAATTACTTTTCCTGCATCCAAAGTTTCTTTAACATATTGAGCTACTTGCTCATTAGTAGGTTTAGTCGTACCCAAAGATTCTGTCATGCTGAAAATCCATTTGATGACTTCTTGATTTGCCAAGCCATGCAAAGGTCCCGCTAATGATGACATTGCTGCACCAAAAGATAAGTAGACATCTGCTAAAGTTGAATTGACTAAATGTGCAGTGTGTGCTGAGGCATTTCCCCCTTCATGATCTGCATGAATAGTCAAATACAATCGCATCAAACTTTTAAAATCTTCGCCTGGTAATCCAAGCATATGTGCAAAGTTTCCTGCCCAATCTAAGCTGGTATCTGCCGCAATATGATCTCCATTATGATAAACACGTCTATAGATAAACGCTGCTAATCTTGGCAGACGTGCAATTAAATTCATTGCATCTTCATACGTCGCATCCCAATAATCATTTTTCGACAAGCCTTCAGAATAACGCTTGAAGAATACACTTTCTTTCTGCATCGAATTAATACCAATTATAAATTGCGTCATCGGATGCGTATCATCAGGCAATGCATTTAATGTGGTAAAAGTATGTTTAGGAACTTCTGCGCGCTTCTCCCATTCATCACTCAACCAAGCGGCCTCTTCTTCTGTTGGGATTTCATCAACTAACATCAGCCAAAATAGACCTTCTGGTAATGGTTCGCGTCCGCCGTTCTTTCTTTTCGGCAACAACTCTTTAAGTTGAGGAATAGAATAGCCTCTAAATCTAATTCCTACTTGAGCATCTAATTCAGAGGTTTCCCATAGCATACTTTTAATGCCTCTCATACCGCCTATGATTTGAGCGATATTTACATCGGCAACCACTTGGTCACCATGTTCTTTTCTGAGGGTTCTTATTTCTGATTTTAGTGCTGAAGATTTTTCGTAAAACTTCTGTTTTAATTTATCCATTCTTTAATAGGGAATTTATAATTTGCTTTTATTGCTTTGCTTTTTTGTTTTTCTTAGAATCCTGCTGACTTGTGGAATATTTTATGGCTTCTTTCGCCGCTTTAGGCGTTTCTGATATTTTTCTGTGTTTTTGAAAAATAGCTGATTGTTCAGGATTTAATATTGCCTCAAATTCATCATTGTAATTCTTGTTAATGGCGATACGCTGATTTTGAATAACTTCTAAGCTACCTGGATTTGTGTCTAAATCTTGGATTGCTTTCAATTTAACTTTGAGAAGCTCCAAGCACCGTGCTTTTTGAACATCATCCAAATTATATAAATTGGCTACTTTTTCAGCACTTATTTCCGGACTAAGTGTTTTACTTTGCGCAAAGCCACCGAAGCTGAAGAATAAACAAATAGATAAGATTAAATATTTCATGAATTTTCTTTTAGTTTACATTCATTGAATCTGTAAAAATTAAACCTATTCAATGGGGTCGAATTTACAACAATTATGACTAAAAATCTCTGTAGAATTGCTGCTTTCATTGAATTAACTTTTTTATAGGACATTTAATTTCAAATTTTGAAACAAAATCCATTTTTCATCATACATATAATTTAAATTGATACTTATACAAGACATTTTAGTCTCAGAAGACATCCTAAAATCGCAATTTGCTTGCAACCTTAATGCATGTAAAGGAGCGTGTTGTATAGAGGGGGATTATGGTGCACCACTCACTCAAGATGAAGTATTTATTATTGCAGACTTGCTGGACACAGTAAAACCCTATTTACCTCAAGCTTCACAAGAAAAAATAAATGCTGAAGGTTTTCACACTTTTGACAAAGATGACAGAGTGCCAGAAACAGGACTTATGGATGATGGCGCATGTGTATTTATGGGCAGAGACGAACTAGGAATCACATTTTGTGGGATAGAAAAGGCATACAATGATGGGAAAGTCAAATTCAAAAAACCTATCAGTTGTCATCTTTACCCTGTAAGAGTCACAAGCAATAAAGTCACGGGCTTTGAAGCATTAAACTATGACCACTGGGATATCTGTAATGCTGCGTGCACTAGAGGAGAAAAAGAAAACATCCAAACCTACGCATTTGTCAAAGACGCATTGATACGAAAATATGGTGAGGAATTCTATGAGGAATTAAAAGCCGCAGCTGAACATTTAGAAAAGAAAGCTTAATCGTTGGTTTTTTTACCCCACAATTCTTGCTTTTCCATTTTAGCCTGAGGAGTAGCTGTTCTGCCATCAATCTCTTTCATGCTTTCCTTAACCTCAGATTCTATGTTAGCTTTCGCATTATTAAATTCTTTAATACCTTTTCCTAAACCTCGCATTAATTCAGGTAATTTCTTACCACCAAACAATAACAAGACCACAAAAGCGATTAAAAGAATCTCTGGACCTCCCAGATTTCCTAGGAATAAATGAATATTTAGCATTTTAGTCATTTTTACAAATGTAAGACATATTCTTCAATGGATGGTTTAAAATAGACTAACTAAATTAATAACTGATTTCATGGCTAATTGTTATTATTCAAAGCATATTATTCCTTGACACTTACAATAAATCAACAATTTTAAAATTTAGGTTGTCTTTTTGAATTGAATCTTAAATAATGTAATTGAAGCCCAAATCTTAGGAATTTGAACTTAAAAATACATATGTCGATGGAGACATTTTCTAATTTATTTATTTTTGACATAAAGTAAAATCGTTAAGTTCAGAAAAAATCATTTTACAATGCAGCAAGTTTTATTTCTATTATTAATTTTCATCCAAACAAGTCTCCTTTCTCAATTTAATACTAATTACGAATTGCTGGACCATTCTGCAAACATAGGAACCGCTGGTGCCTATAAAGTATTGGATGACAAAGTCATATATGTCTCTCATAATCGAACGTGGCCAATGACAGAAGTGAAAATTGCCTATAACAATAACAATGTAGATACTATTTACACAACAGGATTTTCTTCCCAGTCTATGTTGCTAGAAAAAAATGGCCAGACTCAAATTATTTTATACTCATTGTTTGACTATGACATTGGAGCGCCAGGGTTTATTGTCATCGATATTGAAAATGAAAATACTGAAGTCAACTCCTACCTTACAGAATGGGACTTTAACGATTTTAATAACAATTACTTTCCTAACAATTTTGATCAAGATTCTACTGGAGCACTCTTTACAATACAACCCTACCCTTTAGACTCTTTAGCTTTCTATCAAAATGGACTTCAAGTCAGAAAACTCGGCCTACCTGCTCAGGTCAATCGATCTTATTCAAACTCTAAAGGAGACATCTATTTATATGATCGCTTTCAACTTTACTACTTTGACGGCAATCAATTGGATAGTATAAATGTTTTTAATGAAGAAATAATTGACATCAAAAGTTATCAAGAAACAAATATGGTCTTACTCAAAGGAAATATCGCACTTTACAATCAAGATTTTTCTAGCGAAATTAATTCATGGGAAGTATCAGAGCTAGTCCAATCGTTTTATCAAGTTAAATTCCACGATAATATTTTGACCTACGCTTACTCTGAAGATGAATCTCATCAATTATTTACTATTGATCAAGGCGTCCTAACCTCAAAAAGCTATCCCAGTTATACTCCGGAAGTGCTGCATGGCATTAATCTTTTAAACAATGATCAACTTTTAGTTTACGGCATCAGCCGATTGGAACCCGTTTCTAACAATCTTTACTCTAGCTTAACTTCCAATCCTTTTTTTAGAAGCTATGATAATGTTGAACAAAATTACGAGAGAGAAGACGTAGATCTTGATGATGTAAAATTAGTACTAAGTAAAATAGATACATTTGATACTACGATTAATTTCACTACAGGTGACAGTATTTACCTTACAAGATTTGTCTATGAAGCAGAAGTTAACTTAACAAACAATCTTGATCACTTGATTGAACACCTCGACATTTACGCTCAACCTTTTGATGTATTTAGTTTTTTTAATAATTTTCTGCTAAAACTTGATCAACCCTTGCAAGCTTTTGAAAGCCAAACTTTATCAAAAGAATTATCAATTTATTATACTGACAAATCAGATTTTAAGTTTGCTATTCCAGGTGCCAACTATCGTTTTAATGGAGGTGAAGATAAAGTCACGACCTCTGTTTTATCAGTAAGCACTAATGATATTGATTATTCAAAAATTTTAAAAATATATCCTAACCCTGCTTCTGATATTATCAATATCAAAAGTGAAAACGCCATTTCTAATATTTCTGTTTATAATATGAATGGCCAGTTACTTATGATGGAATCTTCTCACGATAAAATAAATACTATTGATGTGTCCCATTTATCTGAAGGCACTTATATTATCGGTGTCGTCGAAAAATCAAGTGGCAATAGTGTTTATTCTAAATTTGTGAAGTTCTAATATTCAAAATCACTTTTATCTCAAATATGCAATCAAGCACAAGTAATTACATGAGTATCATCTGTATACTATTGTCTATTCAAATGCTGTGCTAAATAAACGCCCGTGCTTGCACAAGCTTGAATCAGGTAGCCACCAGTTGGCGCATTCCAGTCGAGCATTTCTCCAATGCAGAAGTTGTTTTTTATTTTTTTTAATTCAAAATTGTCGTCTACCGCATTTAAGCTGATGCCTCCTAATGTAGATATGGCCTCATCTATTGGAGCTGAATCAAGTATTTTGAGCGGGAAGCTTTTGATACATTGCGCTAAAGTCTTAATGTCCAAAAACTCCTCTTTTGTCAATGATACTTTTATGAGATCAATGACAACTCGAGATAATTTTATGCTCTCCTTCAGAGTAGCAGTTGTCTTTAATTTTGAATGGCTTATCTTTCTAATGAGTGTTGCCAAATCATATGCGGGTTTAAAATCTACAGTAACTACGATCTGATTTTCTGAAGCTAAGCCAGATTGTATTTCAGAACTTAATCCATAAATCGCATTGCCCTCAATTCCGAATTTTGTGATCACCACTTCACCTTTCTGCATTTGATCGTTTATTGAAATCGAAATATTTTTTAGAGGTTTCCCTTCATTTTTTTGGATAAAATCATCAGACCACTTGATTTTAAAAGCACAATTTGAAGATTGGAATGGCACTGTTTCAATTCCCTTTTTAATAAATACATCCAACCATGATCCATCAGACCCCGTCACTTTCCAACTCGATCCGCCTAAGGCAAATACATTATAATCCGCTTCTACAGTTTCCTTAGATTTAAATTCTAAATTATTTTCATTATCCCAACCCATGAAGGTTCTATTAAATTTAAATGTTACATTCTTCTTGATCAAGTGAGCCTCTATACTTTTCAAAACTTCAATAGGCTTTATACCCTTTTCAGGAAACACCCTACCGCTACTGCCTACAAAAGTCGGAATCCCCAAACTTGACAACCAAGCTCTTAAATCAGCATTACTGAAATTATTTAAAGCCTCATCTAAAAATGAATTCGGTGAATATTTAGATTTAAAAATAGGAAATTCTTCAGCATGCGTTAAATTAAATCCTCCATCACCAGCAACTAAAAATTTACGACCAACAGAAGACTTTTTTTCAAAAATGGTAACATTGTAAATCTCAGTATCTAAGAATGCAGCCAGAAACAAACTCGCAGTTCCTCCTCCTATAATTGCCACATCTTTTTTCATATACCAAAGGTTGTTTTATTTTTTGATAGCTGGCACTTTTTCCTCGCGAAATTTTGAAGATTCGTACTAATTAATTGCATTTAGGGAAATGTAAATCTATCCCCACTTGCAGATAATCATCTCAAATGAAACAGTTACAGAAAGTTCTTTTAACTGCTTAAGTTGCTCTTTTTTAAATTTATATAGATACGGCGTCATGGTTATAAAATTGATTAGATCTTGTTCAGATAAAACAATGTTTCGTTTTAATTCTTTTATTTTAATAATTCTAAAGCTTGCATCTGAAACAATCTCTTCCTTAATTAAGGATTGATGCGGTATAAATTCTTCATAGACTTGTTCTGCAACTTCCTTCATATGGTCGCCTGTTGGAATTATTTTTATAAAATATCCATTAGGCTTCAAAACACGTTTAAGTTCATCAAGACATACAGGAGCAAAAATATTTAATGCGAGATCCACTGATTCATCTCTAATTGGCAAATTAAAAACGGACCCCACTATGTATGTAGAATTTTTATCATTCGTTGCTGCTTTGGCAATTCCAATTTTAGAAATATCAATACCTGTTTTATTTAAACTTTTTTGTTCAAATAAATTTTGAGTATAATATCCAGTGCCACATCCTAAATCTAAAAGCTGAAGAACTCCATCATTCGATGAAGAGAAAATTTTAATTGAATCGATAATTGATTCAATATGATTGAGCAAAAAATCATAATATCCTGCTGACAGAAATGCTGCTCTAGCATCAAGCATTATTTTATTATCTCCAGGGCTAATTTTTTTCTTTTGATTGGCTAATAATAAATTGACATATCCTTGTTTAGAGAAATCGAAGGAATGTCCATTTGGGCACTTAAGGGTTCTCTCAAACTGTTGAAGTAATGATTTACAATTTGGACAAATTATTATCGACATTTTAATTTTAGATTAACCCTATTAATATAATTTGACATCTTCTATTTTCAAATGCACTCTAATAAAGGTACTTGATCGACGATTGGAAGCTTGCATAATTTATTTATTTGGATTTTTGTCAAGGTCCTTTAAGAGTGCTTCCATTTCTTTTGAAGAAGGTTTAAAATTCTTTGGAGATAGAATCACACCTTTTTTATCTATCAAAATGTGAACATTGGTGCCGCTAACAAGATAATTAGATTTAAAAACGGAGTTCCGATTAGGATCTATGAGATGTATCCCTCCCCAGTTATTCTCATCAATATATTCATTCCATTTAGTTTTGTCTTCATCGAAACTAATACCAACGCTGATAAAATTATCGCCATACTTATTTATCAGTGAATTTAGGTGTGGGAACTCTTCTTTGCAATATGGACACCAAGAACCCCATACAGTTAAAAGCACATTGTTGCCTCTGAGATCCTCTATACTTAAACTTCCACCCTCTTTACGCTCAAGTTCTCCAATTGCTGGTGCAACTTTACCAGGCATTAAGTTTTGAATTTTTTCATAAAATGCTAAAATTTTATCACCGTCTTTCAACGCGCCAAAACTTTCCTTGTACACTTCTAGCAAAGCTTCATGATCTATTGTCTCATCATAGAAGGCATTTTTTACAACAGATGATATAATCATCTTTCTGATGCTCTCAATTTTTGAGTATTTATTAATTGTAACAATTGCAGCAAATGGATATATCGAATCAGGAATTTCCTCACTCACTTTATCAAGCAAATAATAATATTGAAAGTTACGATTGTTTACCTGCTTTTCTAGTCTTGGATTATTTAGATCAATTTCTTCAACAAAGTCATATATCGATCGATCAATTTGATTCCCTTTTTTCTCTTGAAAACTTATAAAATTAGCTGTACGATGTGCGACTTTTAAAAGTTCAATCTGTTTCAATTCATCTAATTGAAAAGCTGAAATTTCTGCGTTAGAAAAAACACTATCAATTCTATTAGCATTTACTTTGATTTCATATTGCATGGCTTCCTTAAAATCTGCCTCAGCCATATCCCATCTTAGCGAATATGGAATCAGTATAGAATCTAGGTTGAATAAGTAGTCATTGACAATATCCGAATTTGCCTTCAAAACTTGCTCAGAAAAATTAAAATTCAGTTCCTTATTTTTTGCAATAAAGAAAAGTTTTGGCCATTTCCATGTGCTTAACTGCAGATAGTCATATCCTTCATTAACAAAAAGGAATGTATCTCTAATATCTCCATTGGTGTTTCTTAAAGTGTCTTGTCCGTATATTATATACTCTACACTCTTTCCGAGTTTTACATTCAGTACGATATCATCATTTTGATCATGGCCACAAGAACTTACTAAAATGAACATCAATAATACTATCTGTCTTCTCATTGGTATGCAATGTTATTATTCAATTTGATTATGGTATTTCTATATTACAATTATAAAGTATAAATTCTCAATCGCACCCTTTAACAAAATTTTACTTATCCTTTCCTTTGATAAAACTTGGATTCCATACTAATACACCTAATAAGATTGCCATATAAGTAGAACCTCCAACATCGGATGTATTATTTAAAAGATGGTTGATAGTAAAGACAAACATAAAAACAAAAAAGAATCCTGCCACATATTTCTTTATTGGGGCAACCAAATTATTACCCCAGCCGCAATTTGCAATACACCCAAGGATTTCCAAACCATCGGCGATAAACTATCCATCATAGAGCTAGGCGGTTCTAAAAAGATAAAAACTTATCAGCAACTACCATAAAGAAAAGAATACTGCAGATTCCAACAATGATGTTTGTTATGTTCATATTTAGTTTTTTATGGTTTGAAAATGTTTTTCATTTAGATTCCTGTTCTAAGTTAAAAACTTTAATTATTTTTCGCTTACACCAAAAAAACAATATCATGAAAAAGAATTTGCTCTTTTTTATCCCAATTTTATTTTTATTAGTATCAAATTATACATTTGGGCAAGACACATGCGAGGCAAACGAATCGTTTGATCAGGCATGCCAGATTGAAATTGGACAAGCCTTTCAAGGTGCCATCCAAGTTGTAGGAGACAAAGATTATTATAGATTTGAAGTTCACTCTGAAAGCGTAATAAAAGTAGAAGTTTTAGATGTCGATCCGAATATTTCAATTGATGCATTTTTGTTTGATTCTGCAAATTTATCAGCAGAGATAGAAACTGTGACAGGATTGTTACCGGGAAGAGGATTTGAAATGTTTGAAAAAACCTGTAGCCCTGGTACACATTATCTTAGACTTGAAGAAGGCGGCAACAATTCATCTAGTGAAAACCCTTATACGCTACTAGTAACTATCAATAGTTTCGACAGTTGCGAATGTAACGATGCGTTTATACAAGCATGTCCGATTACTCCAGGTCAAGCTTTTCAAGGTACTATTCTTGATGTAGGAGATAAAGACTATTATAGCTTTGAAGTTTCTACAGAGAGCGTTATAAAAGTAGAAATTTTAGATGTCGATGTGAACATTTCAATTGATGCATTTTTATTTGACGACAATGATTTATCAGCTAAGATAGATTCAGTAAAAGGATTATTACCAGGAGAGGAATTTGAAATGTTCGAAAAAACCTGTAAACCTGGAACACATTATCTTAGCCTTGAAGAAGGTGCTAATAATTCATCTAGTGAAATCCCATATACTGTTTTAATAAGTATTGATTCATCAGATGTTTATGAATGCAACGATAATTTAGCCAATGCTTTTCTATTACAGGAAGTTTGTAACGATACCGTTTTTGCCGCAATAAACGAATTAGGCGACCAAGATTATTTCCAATTTTCTGCTCCTGCAAACTCATTAATAAATATCGATGTTAAAAATATTCCACCTGAAATTGATATGAACATAGAACTCACTAATGGAAACAGCATAGTGACTGACCAAGAAAATAACGGAATGCCCGTAAGTGTTACATTGGAAAACTCAATACAAAGTACATACACTGTGCATCTTCACGATTTTGGGAATAATCAATTCAGTGAAGACTTGTATCAAATGTGCATTCAGGTTACACCTCAGTTGGAATTAAATATTCCAATTTTAGATTTTTGCCTTGATGATTCATCAATCCAGTTAA
>ENA-ORXM01000128-ORXM01000128.1-marine-metagenome-genome-assembly--contig:-NODE-128-length-145735-cov-6.562647_pt1 | contig 145735 bp, 127 predicted proteins | sample MGYA00237867_ERZ511480 | MGnify/ENA primary metagenome ERZ511480 (study PRJEB26309, sample SAMN06266103) | marine metagenome | isolation source: Algal blade | place: United Kingdom:Sidmouth, United...
CCAAGTCGGCGGCCTACTACGGCCTGTGGTGCGCCTCGGAGATGAACGACGAGCTCGCCTCCACGGCCAGCCTCGCCAAGGCCTACTGCTCGGATGCCTACTTCCACGCTGCGGCTGAGAACATCCAGATCCACGGTGGCATCGGCTTCACCTGGGAGCACCCGGCTCACCTCTACTTCAAGCGGGCCAAGAGCTCCGAGCTCATGTTCGGCGATCCCGCCTACCACCGCGAGCTTCTCGCTCAGCGCATCGGGCTCTGACATTGGGGCGGCAAAGCCGCCCCGCTGACCCGCATCTGGGTCGAATCCTCGAGCGGTGCTCCGCTGTCGCACACGCGGCGGCAGCGGACGCCGCTCTTTCGCGTGTCGACGGAGGAGACACGAGGCGCAGTGACGGGTCGGATCGCCGGAGGCGGTGAGGCGGAGTCCGAACCAGTGTTATGGCCCGGGTCCGTACTAGTTTTACGTCGTGGTTTTCGTGATTCTCGGGCTGGCCGCCGTGCTGGTCATCATCATTGCCCTCGTCTTTGTCGGCGATGCTGTCGGTAAGACCTCGGCGATGCCGGATCAGATCGTGCTCGATGTCCACGAGGCCATCAACTTCTGCGCCGAGGCGTTGCCCAGCGACGTGACCGCGACGATGACGTTCGACGAACTGCGTCGTCTCTTGCGTCTGCACCTCGAGTGGATCCAGGCCTACCACTGGTCACCAGAAGGTTCCGGCGAGGGGCCCATCTTGTTCGAGGAATTCGATGCCCTTGATTACGTCATCGAGCGCATGGCAGCGATTCGCCTCGAGGTACCCCGAGCCCAGGTGGCTCAGGTGATCGATGTGCATTCGTCGTATCTGCAGGTCATGGGCGCCATCCATCTCGAGGACCCCGTCACGGTGCAGGCCGACCTCGCCGAACTGCCGTTGTCTGCTGAGCATGCCGAGCTCGGTGTCGCCAGCGAGGCCGACCCAGAACTCGAAGCCTGAACCGACCGCGGCAGATCGCCCCCAAACGAATCGCGTCGGCACTGGATTTGTGTTCGGAAAAGCTTGGCGCGGTCTTGGCGTGCTGTGCCATCATGTCCAGACCAAGAGAATGGAGGTGGTCAAAAACATGAACAAACGTTCTTACGGGACCTTGGAGGTGGCTGACCGCTGAGCGGTGAGCTGGGCTGCTGGGCCAACATCCAGTCAGCCACCCCTCGTTGACATACGCGGACCCGTCCCGGTCCGACGCCATCCGGCACATGTGTGGCAGCGGGGTTACTAGCAAGTGAATGGGTCGGGGTGGTGCTCTCAGAGCGCCACCCCGCTCCGCTTTTGAATGAGGTAGCTTTTGAACGAGATAGGATCTGCGCCGATGGAACGGCCAAAGCAGTTCGAACACCACCGCTGGATAGGCGACAAGCGCACCCAGACCGTCTACGACGTCGATCTCCTTCAAGAAGAGGAACTGATCGCCGAGTTGATGCAGTCTGAGAAGTACTTGTGCTTCGGTCCTGACACGCTCAACGAGGCACGCAATCGTGGCTATCGCCCCTATCGCGGCGACGGTCACGGCACCTCGGCGGCGTGAGTCGACCCTCGGCCAGACAATGACCGGACCAGTAGCGGGTCAACATCGGGTTCTGTCGACCGACGGGGTCGACCTCGAAGGTCACCTCGCCCCGGGTCAGGGAAGCAAGCCGGGACCAGGTTTGCTGCTGCTTCACGGGTTTCCGAGCGGCTCGCTGTCAGCGGAAGCAGTTGGCAAGGACCAGCCGGAGCTCGCCGATCGAATTGCCATCGAGATGGGCTGGACCGTGCTGTCGATCCGTCTTCGCGGCTGCGGCACGTCGACCGGTGATTTCAGTCTGGCCTCGTGGATCGATGATGCTCGAGCAGGCCTGTCCTATTTGCGATCGGTCATGAGCCGATCCTCCAACCGGCCCAGGAACCTCGACGGTGACGATGAGCCGTTGTGGCTGGTTGGTTTCGGGACCGGAGGCGTGGTGGGGCTCAACGCGGCGGTCGCAGATGGTCGGGTGCGGGGTGCTGCGATGGTTGGTGCTCCCGCTGACTTCGACGACTGGGCCAAGACGCCTGAACGTTTGCTCGCTCACGCTCACGAAGTCGGTGTGATCAAGACGCCTGCATTCCCCGAGGATCTTGCGGCATGGAAGGCCGAGCTGTCGGCGGTGCGAGCAACCTCAGCGGCGGAGAGCTTTGCGCCTCATCCGTTGCTCGTGTTACACGGATCTGACGACGATGCCGTGCCGTCGTTCGACGCCCGGATGGTGGCTGATGCTCACGGTGCCGCTGAGTTGCGTTTGATCTCCGGAGCCGGACACCAACTTCGCCACGACCCCCGTGCCATCGCAGTGTTGCTCGGCTGGCTCGAGCGGACCCGCAACGAAACCGGCGCCTGAGCGAGTTCGCGATCAGACGGGGTCGTCGTGCTTGTCGAGCCCAGCGTTCTTTTGCTGCTTCTTCCAGGCTTTGACCGCGGCGAAGTCCTCGGGGCCCCCGACGTCTGCCACTGAGCGAGGCTCGCTGTCGCTGAAGGGAGCGCTGACAGTTTTCCATCCTCGAGAGCGCACGTCGTAGCGCTTGGCCAGGGCTGCAATCGTGATCTTGACTTTCTCGTCGCCGAAGCCAGGAATGGCAGACAGTCGTTTCGCCACCGTGGTGGCGGCAACGCCGCCAGACCAGATCGATCCGGCATCACCGTCATGATGTTCGGCGATGTGGGCACAGAGCGCCTGGACCCGGCCGGCCATCGAGCGGTGGTAGCGATGGATCGCCGGCTTGATGGCAGCGAGTTCGGCGAAACGGTCGGGGTTCATCGCAGCGATCGTGGCGGCGTCGAGCGGTATCCCTGTCCGCTCGACAATGCGGTTGGGCCCATCGAAGGCCCACGACAGCGGGATCTGCTGATCCAGCAACATGGCGATCAAGAAGGCGAGCGGGTCGGCGTTGACCAGCTCGTCCCGCTCATCGGCCCAGAACACAATTCCCACAGAACACTCTGCTTTCAAAGGCGTTCGGCGGCGAGGTCTGTTTCGTAGGACTCCTCGAGTGACGCCCGAATGGCTTCGACGTCGAGGCCGCCGCCGAGATGTTCGTTGAAGAGCATCGAGGCGTCAGGTGCCTCATCGTTCCACGTCGTGGGATCCCACAAGCCGCTTCGGCGAAACGCCTTGGCGCAATGGATGAACACCGCATCGACCTCGATGACGACCGCCAGCTTCGGCCGACGAAAGAGCCCTTCCCAGCGGTCGAGGATGACATCGTCAGTTCGCAGCGATGCCCGGCCGTCGATACGGACGGTCTCGTCGTTTCCTGGGCTGAGCACCAGGAGCCCCGCATGTGGGTTGTCGACGATGTTGGTCAGCGAGTCGATCAGATTGTTTCCGCCGAGATCTGGGATCGCGATGGTGTGCTCGTCGAGTGTGATGACCATGCCGGGTGGTCCACCGCGAGGGGAGACGTCGCATTTGCCGTCGCTGCTCGACGTGGCGAGAAGGACAAAGGGTGATGCGGTGAGCCGAGTCGCTGTTTCCGGGCCGATGGTGCCGGCCTTCTTGGCTTTGACCGGCTCGGAGGGCTCGCGATAGAGCTCCCTCAGTTCTTCGATGCTCGAGATGGTGGTCATCGCTGCCACCTCATCGCTGCCATGGTGCGTCGACCTCGGTGTCGAGGCCATAGGCGGCAATCGCTTCGGCGACGGTGGTTCGTTCGATCGAACCCTCGGTGGCGAGCTGTTCGAGGACGGCGACCACGACGTGTGGCATGTCGGTCTCGAAGAACGAGCGCAGCGCCTCGCGGGTGTCAGACCGGCCCATGCCGTCGGTGCCGAGGACGTTGAACTTGCGAGGGGAGAAGCGAGCGACCTGCTCTGGCACCGCTCGCATGAAGTCGCTGACCGCCACGATCGGGCCGACCGACTGCTGCAACTGCGATGTCACGAACGGAACTCGAGGCTCGTCGGTCGGGTGTAGGCGGTTCCAACGTTCGGTTTCCAACGCTTCTTCGCGCATGGACTTGTAGTTGGTCGCACTCCAGAGTTCGACGCCGATGCCCCATCGCTCGGCAAGCTCACGCTGAGCGTCGCGTGCGGCGCCCTGTCCGGTGCCGGAGAACACGATGGTGGCCCGGGTGTCGAGCTCGCCCCAACCCGGCGACCAGCGATACAGACCCTTCAAGATCTCGTCGCGTGAACCCTCCGGCATTGCCGGCTGGTCGTAGTTCTCGTTGTAGAGGGTGATGTAGTAGAAGATGTCCTCGTTGTCGACGTACATCCGCTTCAGGCCGTCTTCGACGATGACGGCAACTTCGTAGGCGAAGGCTGGGTCGTAGGCCTGGCACGCTGGGATGGTCGAGGCCAAGAGCAGGCTGTGACCGTCCTGGTGCTGGAGCCCCTCGCCCATGAGCGTGGTGCGGCCAGCGGTGGCAGCGAGCATGAAGCCCCGACAGCGGGAGTCGGCAGCAGACCAGATGAGGTCGCCGACTCGCTGGAAACCGAACATCGAATAGAAGGTGTAGAACGGCACCATCGGCACGCCCTGGTGGGCGTAGCTGGTGCCAGCGGCGATCCAGCTGGCGGTCGAACCGGCCTCGGTGATGCCCTCCTCGAGGATCTGACCGTCGGTGTCCTCGGTGTAGGAGAGCAGGAGTTCGTGATCGACGGGGCGGTACTTCTGTCCGAATGGGGCGTAGATCTCGAACTCACGGAACATGGAGTCCATGCCGAAGGTTCGAGCCTCGTCTGGGATGATCGGGACGACTCGTTCGCCGAAGCCCTCTTCTCGCATCATCTCTCGGAGCATCGAGGTGAAGGCCATCGTGGTGGAAACCGCTCGGCCGCCTGAACCCTCGAGGAAGGTGGAGAACGGCTTGTCGGTCGGCATCGGCAACGGCCGGCGAGTGGTGGTCTGACGAGTGGGGACCGAGCCGTCGAGCGCCTTGCGGCGCCCCATGAGGTACTCGTACTCGGGTGAGCCGACCTCTGGCTTGAAGTACGGGGGGACGCCGTCGTCGAGTGACTCTTCGCTTATCTCGTCGTGGAGATGCAGGCGATCACGGAGATCGAGCAGCTGCGCCTTGGTCATCTTCTTGATCTGGTGGGTCGAGTTGCGACCCTCGAAGCCTGGGCCGAGCGTCCAGCCCTTGACCGTCTTGGCCAGGATGACGGTGGGCTGACCCTTGTGCTCGGTTGCGGCCTTGTAGGCGGCATAGACCTTTTGATAGTCGTGGCCGCCGCGAGGCAGGTTGCGCAGATCGTCGTCGGTGAGGTGATCGACGAGCTTACGCAGGCGGGGGTCAGGGCCGAAGAAGTTCTCGCGGATGTAAGCACCGGACTCGACGGCGAAGTTCTGGAACTCGCCGTCGACTGTGGTGTTCATCTTGTTGAGCAGGACACCGTCGACGTCGCGCTGCAGTAGCTCGTCCCAACGTGAGCCCCAGACGACCTTGATGACGTTCCAGTTCGCGCCGCGGAAGACGCCCTCGAGCTCCTGAATGATCTTCTCGTTGCCTCGCACGGGGCCGTCGAGTCGCTGCAGGTTGCAGTTGATGACCCAGGTGAGGTTGTCGAGGCCGTGGCGGCCAGCGAGCGAGATCGATCCGAGCGTCTCGGGCTCGTCACATTCGCCATCACCAATGAAGGTCCACACCCGAGTGTTCTCGGTGTCTTCGATCTTGCGGTTCTGTAGGTAGCGCAAGAAGCGAGCGTGGTAAATCGAGTTGATGGGGCCGAGACCCATCGAGACGGTGGGGTATTCCCAGAACTCGGGCATGAGTCGTGGATGCGGGTAGCTGGAGAGGCCCTCGCCTCCGACTTCCATGCGGAAGTGGTCGAGCTGGTCTTCGGTGAGTCGACCCTCGAGGTGGGCACGGGCATAGATGCCGGGAGCGGCGTGGCCCTGGAAGTAGACAGCGTCGCCAGCAAGGCCGTCTTCCTTGCCGCGGAAGAAGTGGTTGAAACCGACTTCGTAGAGCGAGGCTGACGAAGCGAAGGTCGAGAGGTGGCCACCGATGCCGTCGGCGGTCTTGTTGGCTCGCACCACCATGGCAGCGGCGTTCCAGCGGATGAACGCCCGAATGCGTCGTTCCAGGTGCTCGTCGCCGGGAAAGAACGGCTGTTGTTCGGTGGGGATGGTGTTGACGTAGTCAGTCGACACAGCTTCGGAGTTGCCCAGTTGGAGCGCTCGCGCTCGTTCATTCAGGCGTGCGAGCAGATAGCGGGCTCGAGTCTTGCCCGAAGCGGAATTGATCGAATCGAGTGATTCGAGCCATTCTGCTGTCTCTTGCGGATCGATGTCGGGCAGCTGGCTGAGGAAGCCGTCGATGGTCATTCGACCATTGTGCACTGTCGCGCCCGCTGTGCGGTCGATCGGACGAGCTTCGTTGCTCGCTAGGTTCGAATGCGTGAATGCGACCGACGTCTACACCGATGGTGCGTGCAAGGGAAACCCCGGCCCAGGTGGCTGGGGCTGGGTCGTTCCCGACGACGCGTCCGGTGCTGTTTCGGGAAGCGGAGGCGCGGAGCAGACCACGAATCAGCGCATGGAACTCGAGGCCGTCCTGCGAGCAGTCGAAACGCTCCCCGGCTCGTTACGGATCCACTCCGACTCCACCTACGTCGTCAACTGCTTCAACGACCGTTGGTACGAAGGTTGGTTGAAGCGCGGCTGGAAGAACTCTCAGAAGAAGCCAGTGGCGAACAAGGATCTTTGGGAGCCACTTATTGAGAAGTATCTCGAACGATCAGATGAGATCGAGTTCATCTGGGTCAAGGGTCATGCTGGCGATCGTTGGAATGAGCGGGCCGACGAATTGGCGGTTGCCGCAGCCGAGGAAGTGGTCGCGACCCTCGGCGAGAAAGCAGCGTCGGGTCCGACGCCTCGGGACACACCAGTCGGGGCGGCAGCGCCGTGGCCGGTCGGTCGGGCGTTATGGGTCACGGGTACTGCAAAGCCGACCGACGATCAACGCAGCGAGCTCGAGCGGGTGATGAACGGACTCGACCCCTCTGGCGATCTGGTCGTCAGTGGACTGCGACGAGGGGTGGAACTCACGGCGGCAGAACTTGCACGTTCACGCCGAATCGAGCTCGCCGTCGTGCTTCCATTCGCTGACCCGGCGGCTCGGTGGCCGCAGCAGGATCGTGAACGATTCGATTCGGTGTTGGCCGCTGCCAGTTTCGTCGTGGTGCTCGAGGGGGACCCGGCGTCTCCAGGCGCCGCAGTGAAGAAGCGAAACGCGTGGGTGCTCGACCGAGTGATCGGTGCAATCGCAGTCGATGACGCAGACACAGCGAAGGCCGCCGAGGCGGCTGGCCTCACGGTGATCGCCGTCGACTAGCGAGGCTGCTAACTGGCGAGCGCTGTCTCAGGCAGCGCGGGTGAGGCGGAACGACGCGTACGCCGTGTTCACCTCGGCTCGAATTTTTGCCTTGATGCCATCAGCGTCGGCGTCATCGGCCCCGGCTGGCTGGTGATCGGCAAGGAACCGTTGGTGAGCTTCGCTGATGGTGATCAGGCCGGAGTCGGCGTTCACACCGAGAAGTTCGAGCAGGCCGCTTGCGTCGATTTCGACGTTGCCGGCTTGCGCTCGTGGTCGGTCCTCGAGTCGCCGGAGAGGAGTAGCGACGGCTTCATCTTCAGCAGCTAATGCTGCAAACGGAGTGAAGGCGGGAATCTCCGCGATCGGAGCGGCGGCAACATCGTCAACCGGGCCGAGCGGTGAGAAGTCAGTCATCGGTTCTGCAGGGAAGAAGTTGGGGACCGGAGCTCCGGGGGAGGCCTCGAGTTCGACGACGCCTTCCTCGCCGGGGTCGTTGAACTGGGCCAGCATGTCAGCCGCCTCGGAGAGACCGCTCAGGTCGTTGTCTTCTTGTTTGCGATTCGTGAACAGACCCATGGCTTCGACCCCTTGTTGGCAGGTGGCGAATCCATCGGCGGGACGAAGTCAGACTTGAGCAAAGCCCAGATCAGGCAGTGCTCGATCAGGCAGTGACGACAGCGTCGAGGCGTTCCAAGGTGGCAGCGATGTTGCCTTCGTGCTGTTTCGGATACCCGACCCATTCGTACATCGGCGGGAAGCGACCGGTGCCCCACTCGAACGACTCGGTCACCTTGGTGGTGGAGGCATCGACTGCTTCGAGTTCGTAGCGCCAGATGTGCCCACCGAAGTGTGACCAGGCAATGCGTTCGTTCTCGACGAACTCACAGATCGTGTTGGAGATTCGGTAGGGAATGAAGCCAGCGAACTTCATGCTCATGCCGAACTTGGCCCCGTTCGACAAACGTTTCGGACCAGATGGACGCGCTGCCTGCACCATGTCGGAACCATCGATCTCGGCATGTCGAGCTGGGTCGGCGAGCAGATCGAAGATGACAGCGGCCGGTGCATTGATCGTGCGCGTGCCGGAGACGATCTTGTCGGTCTTGTTGATGGCAGAGCTGTTGTCGGTCATGACGAGGTCACTTCCGGAGAACGGCGCGGAGGCCGCTCTCGAGGTTGGGATGGGCGAACGTGAAGCCCGAAGCCTGCAGAACGGTCGGAATGATCTTTTGACTCTCGAAGAGCAAGGCGTTCGCCATGTCTTTGCCCAGAAGCAGTCGAGGTCCGAACGCTGGGACAGGGAAGAATGACGGGCGCTTCAGCACCTTGCCGAGCGTCTTGGCGAAGGTGGCGTTGGTGACGGGCTCGGGTGCTGTGAGGTTGACCGGGCCAGTGACCCCAGCAGTCAGCAGGTGGATGATCGCATTGACCTCGTCGTCGAGGCTGATCCACGACTGGTACTGCTTGCCATTGCCGAACTTGCCGCCGAGCCCGATCTTGAACAGGGGCAACTGCTTTTGCAAGGCGCCACCTTTGGGTGTCTGCACGATGCCGGTTCGGAGGAAAGCGGTGGGGACACCAGCGTCGATGGCGGGCTGAGCCGCGGCCTCCCATTTCTCGCACACGTCTGCGAGGAAGGTGTCACCAACCGGTGTCTCTTCGGTGATCGTCGCGTCGCCACGGGGGCCGTAGTAGCCGATTGCAGACCCGGAAAGGAAGATCGACGGTTTGTTGTCGAGTCCGGCGATGGTTTCTGCAATGAGAGCGGTTCCCTTTGTCCGGCTGTCGAGGATGACCTTCTTGTAATCGTCGTTCCATCGCTTGTCGCCGATGCCAGCGCCCGCCAGGTGAACAACTGCGTCGACGCCCTCGAGAGACGCTGCATCGATCGACCCTGCATCGACATCCCATTGGATCTCGCCCGGTGCGGGATCCCGACGGACGATTCTGATGGGGCGATGGCCAGCCTCGGTCAGCGCGGCGCGAAGTGCAGTGCCGATCAGACCGCTCGATCCGGTGATTGCTACGTCCATGATGCTTCTCCTCGATGGGCTGACCGACGCGGTCGCTCTCTGACCCTAGAGCGACAAACTGCTTCCAGGGCGAGTCGGGCCAGCTGGATCGGTTGGGTCTGCTCGACGTTTCTGTCTCCCCGATCTGGGGGTCGGTTAACCTGCGGCGGTGAGTACACGACTGCTGCTGCTGCTCTCTCTGGCCACCGGAGTGCTGATTCTCGTTGCGTTCGCTGTGCAGGTCCTTTTGGTCGCCTGATCGCCGGTAGGGTCGGCGTCGCCGTTCACCGAAGTTTCGTGATCATCGAACGTCACCCGCACAGCAGGCCACACCTCAGGAGCACCATCCATGTCCGAGCAGCACTTTGATGTCGTCGTGATCGGTGGTGGCCCTGGCGGGTACGCCGCTGCGCTCTATGGAGCGTCGGCCGGTCTTGACATCGCCATCATCGAAAAGCACAAGCTCGGCGGTACGTGCCTCAACGTTGGCTGCATCCCCGCCAAAGAGCTGCTCGAAACCGCAGCCGTCAAGCGCACCATCGATCACGCATCAGCCTTCGGCATCACTGCCGAAACCACCGGTGTCGACTGGGGTGTCACGCTGCAGCGCAAGCAGGGAATCATCGACCAGCTGGTCGGTGGTGTCACCGGTTTGCTCAAGAATCGCAAGGTCACGATCTTCGACGGCGTTGGAACCCTCGGTGCCGATCACCAGACCGTTGCGATCTCCGGGGGATCCTCTGGCGACGTCGCCATCAGCGGCGATGCCGTCATCCTCGCCGCCGGTTCAGTGCCACGAACGATTCCGGGCTTCCCGATCGATGATCGCCAGATCGTCACCTCAGACGAGCTCCTCTCGATTCCCGAGCTGCCCAAGAGCGCCGTGGTCATCGGTGGCGGAGCCATTGGTTGCGAGTTCGCTTCCATGATGAGCGATATGGGCTCAGAGGTCACGATCATCGAGGCTGCCCCGAGCATCCTGGTCAACTGCGACGTCGACATCGTCAAAGTCGTCGAGCGCTCGTTCAAGAAGCGCGGCATCGCAGTTCACGCTGGCGTCATGGTCACTGGCCAGGAGACAACCGCTGATGGCGTGACGGTGAGTTTCGGCGAAGACCAGCAGGTCACCGCCGAGACCGTCGTGGTCTCGATCGGTCGTCGGCCCGCTTCAGAAACCCTCGGGCTCGAAGGCACACAGGTCGTTGTCGACGAGCGCGGTTTCATCGCCGCTGACGAGTACTGCCGAACCAACGTGCCTGGCGTCTACGCCGTCGGCGACGTCATCAACACCGCTCAGCTCGCTCACATCGGCTTCGCCGAAGGCATGCTCGCGATCACCGACATCCTCGGTGAAGACGGCATGCCCGTCGACTACGGCAAAGTTCCCTGGTGCATCTATTGCCACCCCGAGGTCGCTTTCGCCGGCATGACCGAAGCCGAGGCGAAAGAGGCCGGTCACGACGTCCTCGTCTCGAAGCACCGCTTCACAGGAAACGGTCGAGCCATGATCGTCGGCGAGACCGATGGCTTGGTGAAGATCGTCGCAGAGAAGCGCGCCGACGGAACCGGTGGGAAGATGCTCGGCGTTCACATGGTTGGACCATGGGTGACCGAACAACTCGGCCAGGGTTACATGGCCGTCAACTGGGAGGCCACCGTTGACGAGGTTGCACAATTCGTGCAGCCCCATCCCACCATGAGTGAGTTGTTCGGTGAGAGTGTCTTGGCCATGACCGGCCGGTCACTTCACGGCTGATCTTCCAGAGGTTCACAATCCGCAAGTAGCAATCCGCACACACATACCCGCAACAACAGAGGAGTCGGACCCACCGTGGCTGACATCGAAATGCCCCAGCTGGGCGAAACGGTTACCGAAGGCACGATCACCCGATGGTTCAAAGCCATTGGCGAAGAGGTCGGCGAGAACGAGGTCCTGTTCGAGGTCTCGACTGACAAGGTCGACACCGAGGTGCCGTCCCCCGTCGCTGGCACGCTCACCGAGATCCGTGTGCCCGAGGGCGACACCGTCGAGGTTGGCACGATCCTCGCTGTCGTCGGCGCTGGCGATGCTGCCCCAGCACCGGCTCCGGCACCTGCTGAAGAACCTGCTCCCGCTCCGGCACCTGCACCGGCTCCCGCACCCGCTCCTGCCGCCGCTTCGAACACCGAGGGCAAGATCCTTTCGCCGGTCGTGCGCCGCCTGGTGAACGAGCACGGCATCGACGTCAACCAGATCGCTGGCACCGGCCTCGGTGGCCGCATCAGCCGCGATGATGTGCAGCGATACATCGAAGCCAACGGCCTCGCTGCCGCTCCCGCCGGAGCTGCCCCCACCCCGGCACCAGCTCCGGCCCCGGCCCCGGCCGCCGCCGCTCCGGTTGCTGCTCCCGCTCCGGCTGCTGCTCCCGTGGCCGCTCCCGCTGCGGCCGCTATGGCCCCGATGCCTCAGGCTGGCGCTCGCGACACCGTGGTACCGCTGTCCAACATTCGGCTTCGTACCGGCGAGCACATGGTGATGTCGAAGAGCGTCGCCCCGCACACGCTCACCGCCATCGAGATCGACTACGAAGGCGTCGACCAGGTCCGCAAGGCCCACGGTGCCGCCTTCAAAGAATCCGAAGGCTTCAGCCTCACGTACTTGCCGTTCATCACTCGGGCAGTGGTCGATGCCCTGCGGGAGTACCCGCACCTGAACGCTTCCATCGGTGATGGCGAGCTCATCGTCCACAACTACGTGAACATGGCCGTTGCTGTCGATCTCGATTTCCAGGGCCTTCTCGCCCCGGTGGTCAAGGACACCGATGGCAAGCGCATGCGCTCCATCGCCCGTGACATCACCGATGTTGCCCGTCGGGCCCGCTCCAAACAGCTGTCTCCCGATGATCTTTCGGGCGGAACGTTCACGCTCACCAACGCTGGCAGCTACGGCACGATGATGCAGTTCCCGATCATCAACCAGCCGCAGGTCGCGATCTTGTCGACCGATGCTGTGAAGCGCAAGCCGGTAGTGGTCGAGGACTCCTACGGTAACGAGAGCATCGTTGTTCACTCGGTCGGTGTTCTCGCCATGGCTTGGGATCACCGGGCCATCGACGGCGCCTACGCCGCTGCGTTCCTGGCTCGTGTGCGTGAGATCATCGAGACCCGCGAATGGGTCTCCGAACTCGCTTGATCGTTTCTCGATGACCGGGTCGTTCTCGTGACGCAGCCTCAGCCACTCGACATCCGATGGCTGGGCCGCGTCGCGTACGACGAGGCCTGGGATCTTCAGCAACGGCTCTTCGAAGGCACGAGCAATCATCTGCTCCTGCTCGAACACCCGCCGACGTACACCCTCGGCCGTCGGACCAAGCCAGAACACCTGCTGTTCGATCCCGACGAGATCGGGGCTGCAGTCCACGAGGTGAATCGCGGTGGTGACGTCACGTTTCATGGTCCCGGCCAGCTGGTCGGTTACCCGATCGTTGATGTTCTAGGTCGCCGAGGTGGCGGCATGGCGGACACGCGGGCCTACGTCTGCTCAGTCGAGCAAGCCATCATCGACTCGCTCGCCGACGTCGGTCTTGTCGCCGCACGCCTGAACGGCGAGCCCGGTGTCTGGCTCGAACCAGAGGGCCCAAACGCTCGCAAGATCGCAGCGATCGGTATTCGGCTGAGCCGGGGCCGCTCGATGCACGGGTTCGCGCTCAACCACACCGTTGATCTCAGCTGGTTCGGCAAGATCGTTCCGTGTGGGATCGTCGGCAAAGGTGTCACCAGCCTCGAGGCCGAAGGGGTCGAGATGACCACCGAAGCGTTGGTCGACCTGGTGGCCGGCCACATGGCGAACAATCTCGCACCAGAGCGCCCGATCGTTCGAAGCGACGTGGTCTTCAAACATCAGACCTCCGACCTCTCCGCCTTCTCACGAGGAGAGGGACCGGGAGAGGCTGTCGTGCCAGAGCGGGCCGCTCTGGCGAAAGCGGAGCAAGCATCGACCGCCCGGGCCGGTGTCCCCGTTCAGCTCGGTCGTCGGCTCGATCAGGCTGGCGTCACCGAAGGGCTCGACGTCAGTGCTCGCAAGCCCGAGTGGATGCGAGTCAAGCTCAAGACCGACCCGGAATACCTGCGGCTCAAGAAGATCAGCCGCGAACTCGACCTCGTCACCGTGTGTGAAGAAGCCGGCTGTCCAAACATCTTCGACTGTTGGAACGAAGGCACAGCGACCTTCATGTTGCTCGGGGAGCGCTGCACTCGCGCCTGCGGCTTCTGCCTCGTCGACACCCAGAAACCAGCCGCTCCTGACCCTGCCGAGCCGGACCACATCGCCGACGCTGTCGCCCAGCTCGGTCTCGAGTTTGCTGTGCTCACGATGGTGGCGAGAGATGATCTCGACGACGGCGGCGCCGCCCACGTGGCCGACACGGTCCGAGCCATCCAGAGCACCAACGAAAACGCTGGTGTCGAGGTCCTGATCTCGGATCTTCGAGGCGATGCGGCCTCGCTTTCGATCGTGCTCGATGCCAAGCCAGACATCGTCAATCACAACATCGAGACCGTGGCTCGACTGCAGCGTGCGGTGCGTCCGTCGGCCAGCTACGCCCGCAGCTTGACGCTGCTTGCTCGAAGCAAATCGGCTGGCCACACAACGAAGTCGGGCATCATCGTTGGAATGGGCGAGACGTTCGAAGAGGTCGTGGCCACCCTGCGAGATCTCGCTGCGGTTGGTGTCGACATCGTCACGATCGGGCAGTATCTGCGACCGACCACGAATCACTTGCCGGTACATCGCTGGTGGACGCCCGAAGAGTTCTTGAAGCTCAAAGAGATCGGCGAGCTCGAATTGGGCATTTCACATGTCGAGTCGAGTCCGTTGACCCGCTCGAGCTTCCACGCCGGCTCAGCCGCTGTTGCTGCCGGGGTTCGCTGAAAACCAGATCCGGACGCAGATCATCCAAGCCAGATGGATGATCGCGATCACGAAGGCGCCTCTCGTGAGCCAGCCAACCGTGGCCAGCCCCACGCCGACTTGATGGCCGGTGAGTGCCATGCGGTGCTGCTTGGCCACGACGCTGGTCATTCGGAAAGCGATGGGGAGTGCCAGTAGGTATCCAACGAAGAACATGAGGGTGCTGACTGGTTGCACCGCCACAGTGTGCCTGGTCGGCGAAGCCGAATATGTGCCTGGTCGGCGAAGCCGAATATGTGCCTGGTCGGCGAAGCCGAAAATCTAGATGCAGAGAAGGTCACTCAGCATGCGGTCGAGTCGATCGGCGATGGATCGACGAATCTCGGTGTGGGCCAGCTCGAACGCTGACAGCAGTTGATCAGCGTGTGCCCACGGTGCTTGGCTGATCATCCTGAGTTCGAGCGTGTCGATGGCCGATGAGAACGCCGTATCGGTGACACCCCCGCTGCGTACGTAGCGACGAATGGCCTGGCGTCGCAGTCGTTCCTGCCAGCGATCCCCGAGTTCGTCGAGGCTGCTGCGATCTGGAGCTGCAGTCGACACTGGCTGGACCAGTCGTTCTACGTCGTTTCTGAGGCTGTCCATGGCATCGCCGCTCGGCGGATCGCCATTGAGTGACAGCGCCGGGAGGACGCCTTCGACGAAGACTTGCACGGCATCCCAGAGAAGAAGCAGGTGGGCGTCGACGATGTGGAGGCATCGCGACGTGAGTTCCTCGGAGCGAGGCTGGGCGTATGCGTCCCAGAACGTCTCGATGTCAGGCTCGGAACCAGCAGCAACTTGGTCAGCAATGGTGCGTTGGGAGGACAACAACGTCCGCCAGTCGAGTTCGTGGTGGTCCTGGGCGCGTGCCAGTTCCTCGATGAGCCGCTCGCGAATCGCCGCCGACCGGTCAGCGAGCCGACCGCTCGCATCTTGGTAACGATCGTTGTGCGCGTCCGTTGTGAAGACAACGGATGTCGAGTTGGTTGATGCCACTCCTGCTCCCGTATTCCCGCCCGCCTTCTTGATCGGCGAGGGCCTTTGGGGGCAAAGGGCCGTCCGGCTCAAATACCCGGTGCTCACGGCCTGAGTCCCCACCGATACGATCGCTGGATGCAGAATTCCTCGGCAGCTGCCATCTTCGCCGTCCGTCTCGACCGAGTCCGCTCGGCGCTGACGACCAAGGGCGTCGACGCTGCACTGGTGTCGGTTGGCCCGGACATGCCGTGGATGATCGGGTACGGAGCAATGCCGCTCGAGCGTCTCACGATGCTCGTCGTGCCCGCTGATGGCACACCGACCCTGGTCATCCCCAGCTTCGAAGTACCTCGCGTCATCGAGCACGACGGGCTCTTCAGCATTGACGGATGGTCCGAGACCGATGATCCGGTCCAGCGAGTGGTCGACCTCGTTGGTTCGGCAGCGAAGCTCACGATCGGCGACCACACATGGGCCCGATTCTTGGTCAGTCTTCAGCACCGTCTGCCGAAGGCAGAATGGGTGAACGGTAGCGAGGTGTATGGGTCGCTGCGTCAGGTGAAAGACGATGCCGAGATAGCAGCGCTGCAGCGTGCTGCCGATGGCGTCGACATCGTGGCCAAGGCGCTGCAGTCGGGTGAGATCCCGCTGATCGGACGAACCGAGGCCGAGGTCTCGGCTGATCTGGGCCGCCGCATCAAGGCGGAAGGTCATGCCAAGGTGAACTTCGCTCTGGTGGCCTCGGGCCCGAACTCGGCGAGCCCTCATCACGAAGCCGGCGAGCGGGTCATCCAGGCCAACGAGCCAGTTTTGTGCGATTTCGGTGGCACGACCGCCGAGCCCGAGGGCATGCCCGGCTATTGCAGCGATACCACCCGCATGGTGTTCACCGGTGAGCCGCCGGCGGAATATCGCGAGGCCTACGACGTGTTGTTCGATGCCCAGGCGAAGGGTGTGGCCGCGGCACTCGTCGGCACGCCAGCCGAAGACGTCGACGCTGCGGCCCGAGATCACATGGCGGCGGCTGATCTCGACCAGTGGTTCCTGCACCGATTGGGTCACGGCATCGGTGTCGAGGCTCACGAGGATCCCTATCTCGTGTCTGGTAATACCACCCCGTTGGCCGCCGGCAACGTTTTCTCGATCGAGCCCGGTTTCTACATCGAGGGCCAGTGGGGCGCTCGTATCGAAGACATCGTGGTGGCGACCAATGCTGGCCCACGAGCCTTGAACACATCGGACCATCAGCTCGCCATCGTCGAGGCCTGAGATGCTCGAACTGCACGCCGCAACGGTGTTGCTCCAGTGGGCTGCCGGCGGATTGCTCTTTGGCTGGGTGACGACCCGGCGTCGCGAAGTCGGGATCGGCTACGGCTGGAGCATTCGTGTCACCTACGGCCTGATGGCATTGGCTGCATTGGTCATTGGCTTGCGCTTCGGCGTGCAGCCGGTGCGAGAAATTGGTTCAGTCGGCGTGGTGCTCGGCGTGATCCTCTCGCTCGGCCAATCATGGACGCGACGCTCCGCTGGTGTGGAGCAGCAGCGCGAACTGGTCGAGGCCCGCACCACGAGGGTCGCAGCGATGACCGGTATCGAGCGTGAAGCTCGCACCAAGGACGACACGGGGCCCGAATTCGACCCTCGCCTCGATCTCATTGCTCCGGCATTCGGGTTCCTCGGGATTCTCGCTGCTGGCTTCTCCGCCGGAGATCCCGTCTGGCTGCAGACCGCTCGCTTGGTCGTTGGTGCGCTGTTTCTCGGCGCTGTGAGCGATGCCATGCTGCTCGGTCACTGGTATCTGGTGCAGCCAGGGATGTCCCGGGCGCCGTTGCTCGAGTTGGTCAAATGGACCGGTGCTCTCTGGGCGCCACACGTGCTGTTGCTGTTGATTCCAACCGGCATGATCTCGTCGCTGAACGGCACGATCGAGGACGGCTACAACGGCATGCTTGGTTGGTTCTGGATTGCATGCGTCGTCACCACGATCGCGCTGGTCTACGTGACGTTGCTGGCTTTGAAAGAGCCGCAATACAGCGCAGTCATGGCGGCCACAGGCCTGCTCTACCTCGCGATTCTCACTGCCTTCGGCGTTGATTTGGTCGCTCGAGCCATCCTGAGCCTGGCTTGATGGGGGCCATGCGCTGTGGAGCGGGCGTGTAGGTGAACCAGTCGCCGTCGTCTTGACTGGTACTGACGTTCAGCGTGATGTTTTTTGCTCACTCGTCGGGATTGATGTCATCTTCCGCCTCGGTGTTGTCGAGGTCAGCGTCAGTCGAGCTTCCTTCGACGTTGCCGTTGTCGAGGTCGAGTCCTCCCTCGGAGCCATCGACCACACCGCCGGTGTCGTCGAGCTCCACCTCGACGTCAGACGGGTCGATCTCATCGGGAAGATTCGTGTCGGCCTCCTCGGGCGAGCAGGCAACCAAGGCGAAGGCCAAGCCGAGGGCGCCGAAGGTGGCAACACTGATTCGGCGGATTCTGGAGACGTCGGTGTTCATCCCGAAGTCGTGCCCCGGATCGAGGAAGTCAAACCATCAGGTATCGAGCAGCGGAGAAGTCTCGCCTCACGGCTCGGTTCAGCAGACCGGTCGGCTTCTCGGTGCTGCACTTGGGTACCGAGGCCGTGTGGCTCTCTGACAGAGCACCGGTACCCAGAAGACAGCGGTCTACCATCAAGGGATGTCAACGCTGACCCTTTCGTCCACCCTTCCAAAGAGTGCGACTGCATTCGACGTCCCCGTGCACTCCGGTGCCATCGATGCGTTGGGCGAGGACCTCGCCCGCACGTGCGAACTCCAGGGATTCACCGGCGAGGTGGGGCAGACCCTCGTCATCGCTGGCCCGGCAACCGAGCCCATGCAGGTGTTGGTTGGAATCGGTGCTCCAGAAGACCTCGACGTCCACGCCTTGCGGCTCGCTGCCGCCGCCTTTGTCAAGGCCGTGGGCAAGCACAAGGCCGTGGCCACGACATTGGTGGATGCTGCCGGCGCGATCGATCCGGTCGAAGCGATGCGGGCTGTTGTGGAGGGGGCAACGCTTGCGTCCTACACCTATCTCGCGCTCAAGTCAGACCCGAAGACGACGTTGCGAAAGATCAGCATCGTGGCCCGCTTCAAGGGAGCGAAGGCAGCGTTCACCACGGGTCGGGCACTTGCCGATGCCGTGGTGTTGGCTCGTGACCTCACCAACGAGCCAGGTGGGTCGATGGTGCCCACCGCTTTCGTGGCGAAGGCCCGAGAGGTTGCCAAGGCGAGCGGGTTGAAGATCACTGTTTGGGATGAAAAGCGGATCGCCAAAGAAAAGCTTGGCGGCATCCAGTTCGTCAACAAGGGCTCCACCCATCCCGCTCGGTTGCTCATGCTCTCGTATGTTCCGGCTGGCAAGCCGACCGGCAACTTGATCCTCGTTGGCAAAGGCATCACGTTCGACACCGGCGGCTATTCCATCAAGACCGGCACCGGCATGATGACCATGAAGATCGACATGGCCGGCGGTGCCGCAGTGCTTGGTGCAATGACAGCGCTCGGCGCTCTTGGCACAGCGGCGGCAGTCACTGCGTACATCCCGCTCACCGACAACATGATCGACGGCGACGCATCTCGTCCCGGTGATGTCTTCACCGCTCGTAACGGCAAGACCGTTGAGGTTCTCAACACCGACGCCGAGGGTCGTTTGGTTCTGGCCGATGCGCTGTCGCTCGCTGCGGAGAAGAAGCCGGACGCCATCATCGACATGGCAACGCTCACCGGTTCGGTCACCGCCGCCCTCGGTGCTGACTACGCCGGTCTCATGGGCAACAACGACCACGTCATTGCTCAGGTCGAGGCGGCATCGGCAGCAACCGGCGAACTGGTCTGGCATCTGCCGCTGCCTGATGCGTACCGAAAGACCCTCGACTCGGTCGTTGCCGACATGCGCAACATCGGCACCACTCCCTATGGCGGAGCGCTGACCGCTGGGTTGTTCCTCGAGGCGTTCGTCGACGACGTGCCCTGGGCCCACCTCGACATCGGTATCGCTGCGATGTCGGAGGCTGACAAGGGAATCATCCGAAAAGGCGGGACCGGTTTCGGTGTGAGGCTGCTTGCACAGATCTGTGCCAGCTGGAGCGCCGAGCAGAGCTGAGTTCGGGCCGATCGGCCCAGCCAGCGGGAACATCTCCTCGTACCCGGGAGAAAAGTCTCACGCCAGTCTCATGTCATGCCGATGTAAACGGCATGGACCGAGTTCCGGCGATGAGGCGACATCAATGACGATTGCGCATGAAGAAGTGCCACTCCTGGCTCCAGTTGACCGCGTCAAGGCGTCTGCTCGGACGCTCAAGGCGAAGGCTGGTCTGCTGAGTGCTGACCTGCTCGTGTCGGCAGTGGCTTTTTTTGGCGCCGATCAACTGGTCGACAGCGGCTCTGACAGCATCGAAGGCGCCATCATCTTCGTCCTCGCCGTCACCTTCTGGCTGTTCCGCGGTCGTCTGTACAGCTCACGTTTCATCACCCGTCGATCCGACGAGATTCGCCGCATCATCGATGCCGCTGGCTTGTCAACGGCATCGGTCGCCGTCGCAGCTTTCACCTTCGAACTCGATGTCTCACGCGAGTGGATCGTGCTCGCAGCGCTCTTCGTCGTGGTCGGACTGTCGATCGAACGAGAAGGTTTCCGCCGTCGCTACGGTGCACTCCGGACCAGCGGGAAGCTGTCCCGCAAGGTCATCATGGTCGGCGACAACGCCGAGAGCCGTCAGCTCGAAGCCATGTTCACCGAGGATCGCTCGCTCGGCTACAAGATCATGGAGCGTGTCGATCCGAACCTGAGCGGCGACGCCAACCACCTGGTCACTGCCACACTCGCTGCGGCTCGCAAGCACGACGCCGGTGGCGTCATCGTCGCCGCCACAGGGATCGACACCCGTTCGAGCAACCGGTTGATTCGAGACCTCATCGAAGCCGGCATTCACGTCGAGCTCAGTTCGACCCTTGCTGACATCGCTCCCAAGCGGCTCACCGTTCGACCACTGGGCCGTTTCCCGGTCGTCTACGTCGAGCCAGTGCAGCGTCACGGCTGGCGAGCGGTGGCCAAACGATCCTTCGACATGTTCATCTCATTGATGGCGTGCATCGCTCTGGGGCCGGTCTTCGCCGTCGTTGCCTTGCTGATCAAGAAGGGTTCCGACGGGCCGGTGCTGTTCAAGCAATCTCGCGTGGGTCTGGATGGGTTGCCATTCGAGGTGTTGAAGTTTCGTACCATGGTCGTCAACGCTGAAGAGCTCATGGCCGATCTCATGGAGAACAACGAAGGCGCTGGCCCGCTGTTCAAGATGAAGGACGACCCTCGGGTCACCAAGATCGGCGCCTTCTTGCGCAAGACCTCGCTCGATGAATTGCCGCAGTTGTGGAACGTTGTTCGAGGCGAGATGAGCCTGGTCGGGCCTCGCCCTGCCCTGGCGTCAGAGATGGTCGAGTGGGATGCAGACCTCTACGGACGCCTTCGTGTCCGTCCCGGCATCACCGGCATGTGGCAGGTGTCTGGGCGTAGCGAAACCACGTTCGAGGAATACACCCGACTCGATCTCTACTACGTCGACAACTGGTCGCTCGTGGTCGATTTGGCCATCTTGGCAAAGACGATCCCCGCCGTGCTCAAGAGCGACGGCGCCTACTGATCTCTGCGGTCGTCAACACCCGGTCGCATCTCGTATCGTCTGGCAGACCTCAGCGAGTCACCTCACGCGGCACGATGTTCGAGTTGGAGATGAGCGGGCAGGCGATCGATCTGGCGTTGCGTCAGCGGCGGGATGTGGCGGTGCATGGCCAGGTGGGGTCCGTTTCTCGTCGCCAGTCCGAAGCGGCAGAGACGGTCGAGTGTTCGCCACATCGGGCTGTGTTTACCGCCCTTGGCGCCTAATCCAAGTTCCTGAGCCCAAGCAACGAGGTCGAGGTCGAATCCCTCCGGCTCTTGTTCGAACGCTGCAGCGATTCGACGAAGGAACAGCACCGCACTCGGGCCGAGAATCGACAGCCAGTAGCGCTCGACGTAGTCGGACCGAGGATCGAAGCCGAGTTGGGCGAGCACTGGGTCTTCGACTGCGCTGATGTGGAGGGACAGTTCGGGGAAGTGTTGCGTTGGTTGCGTCGACTCGGTTTTGGCTGGCTGTTCGGTGCTGGCTGGCAGTTCGGTGCTGTTTGGCTCGGTGGTGGTCATGCGTGCATTCCTTCGTGCAGGTGATGAGTGAGGGAAGCGGGGATGCATGTAATGTAAATGAACGCAAACAAATGCACAAGAGAAACGTTAATCGCCCCTCGATCCATCGAGTGCGTCAGGCGACGTGGACGCCGTTGACCCAGACGTGCGTGATCGAACCGTTCCCCCTCGCAATGCGTTCGAACCGTCGTTGATCGTCGGTTTGGTCGAGTGTGGCGAGGACCGAAGGGTCTGTGGTCGGGTCGATGGCCACGGCATCGAAGAACCGGCCCGGTCGGAGTAAGCCCGCCTCGATGCCGAGGAGTTCTGCTCCGCCGAGCGTGGCCATCCAAAAGGCCGTGGTGATGTCCACCCGATCGCCCGGGCGATTCCAGTCAGAGCGCCCCGGGTCAACCCCAGCCTCGAGCATCCGTGACGACGTGACGGCATGCCCGCAGGTCGCCCGCATGGAATGGTCGGGGCCGCCGGCGATGTCGGTGCCGAGGCCCATGAGCAACCCGGCGTCGAGGTGTCGTCGAGCCGGAAAGACCGCGTCGCCGAAGTAGGAATTCGACAATGGGCAGTGGGCCACGCCAGCGCCGTGGTGGATCAGGATCGCTCGGTCGGCGTCGGAGATGTGCACGCTGTGGGCGAGCACGCCGTGGTCGGTCAGCAGTCCGAAGGATTCGAGCGCTTCGGTGTCGCTCGTGCCGAGACGTTCGAGCACATAGCTGTGCTCCCACATGCTCTCTGAGCAGTGGGTTTGCACTCGCACGCCCGTCTCGGCAGCGAGGTCGCCGAGGCCGGCGAGCAGTTCGTCGGTGCAAGACGGAATGAACCGAGGGGTGATGATCGGCTGGACGAGATCACCCGGCATTGCATCGATGGCAGCAATTGATCGCCGACTCGCAGCGACACCTTCGGCCGCTGTTGCATCTCGATAGCCCTCGGGAGTGTTGTCCGGGTGATCCATGGCCACCCGCCCAACGAACGCTCGCTGACCATGCTCGGCGCACGCTTCCGCCAACGCCTGCGTCGCTGCCTCGTGGATCGACGAGTAGTACACCGCTGTCGTCGTGCCGACCGCCAGCAGTTCGGGGACCATGGCCTGCCACACCGATTCCGCCATGGCGGAATCGGCAAAGCTCGACTCGAGAGGAAATGTGTAGTCATTGAGCCATCGGTCGAGGGGGAGGTCGAGGCCCACTCCGCGTTGCGTCCATTGCGGGGCATGAAGGTGCGTATCGATCAGCCCCGGCACGAGAATCGAAGAAGGTGGCAACGTCACGTCCGCTGTGTCGTCGTGGTTTGCCGGCCTCATGCTGGCGATGCGGCCTTCGCGGCCGATGACGATCAGCTGATCGGTCAAGACGTCGAGCGAGTCGGGTGAAGAGGTCTGCATCACGGTTGCTCTGACCGACTGCGGGTGTTGCTTCGTGAGGGGCACCCGACGTTGATAGCAGCTGGCCGCCGGGCTGCGGGTGCCCGATCGTGCGACCATGTCGACCATGTCGATGGCTGTTCGCGAACTCACCCTGGCCGACCACGCAATGGTCGATGAGTTGCGAGAGGCGGTCGGTGTGGATCTCGGCAGAGCATCACCGGACTGGCTCGCGCCGACCGCATCAGGGGCAAAGGCCTTTCTCGCCGCCTCAGGCAGCTTCATGTTCGGCGCCTACGTCGATCACGACGTGGCTGGCGGCGTGTGGGGGCACGCGATCCGTCACCCCGACGGTGTCATCACGGTTCAAGCCAACGAACTGTACGTCCTCGCTGGCGCCCGCCGCCGTGGTATCGGGTCGTTGCTGATCGAATCTGCGATGGGGCTCGCCAAGCGTTCCGGGGCTCAGGCGTTCGAGCTTCGGTCGACTGGCGCCGCTGGTATGGCCGACGCTGGTATGGCCGAGCTGTGTGCCTCACTCGGCTCGACCTCCGGACCCGCCATGCAGCGCTGGGCGCTCTAGCGGGCCGACGGCGCAGCGAGGAAGTAGTAGTTGCGTTGTTGTTCGAATTGGTCGACGAACTGCTGCGGCGACAACGGTGGGCCAGATTCGAGCCAAGAACCCAGCAGGTAGAGCTCGTAGCCGTGGCTGGAGAACACATCGTGCACGGCCCGGGGCGTGGTGTCGTAGTGGTTCGCAGCACCGAGGCCATGCTCGAAGATCACGACGGGGCGATCCTTGGTGAGGATGCGGCTCGCACCTTTCAGTACGCCGAGCTCGGCGCCCTCGACGTCGAGCTTGATGACCTTGGGCGACTGCTCTGGTGTGACGAGATCGTCGAGCCTGGCGGTCTCGACGTCGATGAGTTCGACCTCCTCGGTCGGTCGATCGAATGAGCGTTGACGGATGCCGCTGTAACCAGGGTTCGAGGCCACGTGGTGGAACTGCAGGGGCCCGTCGGGATTCTCGACCAGTGCCGCCTCGGCAACAGTGACGCTCGGGAAGTTGACTCGAAGATCGGCAGCGAGATGGGGGAGTGGCTCGACGGCGAGATGAGCAACACCCGGAGCGGCAGCGATGATGTGTTGCAGCACTTCGCCGGTGTGGGCGCCGATGTCGATCGCCATGTCGGTCGGGCCGAGGATGCGTTTGATGGCGGCGACGGTCAAGACGTCGTAGTACCAGTTCGAGCCAGCGTGGTCCCAGAAGTCGACGAGGAGTTGGTGGGAGTCTGGTGAGCGATCGACCTTGGCCGCTCCGGGTGCAGACTTGGCGTGGACCGCATCACGGCCGATTTCGATCAGGCGCTCGGCGCTGTGCTTGGCTGCCTTGGCTGGTTCGAACAGGTGTGCACGCACCAAGAGTTGGCGAAGGGGACCGGTGGGGCTCGGACTCATGACCGCTGAGGCTAGCTGGCTAGTGTTCGGTCGATGAGCGACCTCGGTGCCAACGATCCGGATCAAGCAAGTGTCTCCGCCGCTGCGGAATTGATTGCAGAAGCGGGGCGCATCGTGGTGCTGACTGGCGCGGGCATCTCGACCGATTCAGAGATTCCGGACTTCCGCGGACCCGAGGGCGTTTGGACCAAGAATCCAGCGGCAGAGAAGATGGCAACGCTGCAGCACTATGTGGAAGACGCCGAGGTGAGGAGGCGGGCGTGGAAGAGTCGCCGTTCGTCGCCGGTGTGGCACGCCAAGCCGAACGCAGGGCACGAGGCGCTGCTGCGTTTGGAGGAACTCGACAAACTCGAGCTCCTCATCACCCAGAACATCGATGGTCTCCACGCCGCCGCCGGATCAGACCCGCACCGCATGGTGGAGATCCACGGCTCGATCCGTGGCGTTGTGTGTCTGAGTTGCTCGTTCAAGGCGCCGATGGAGCATGCGCTCGAACGAGTCGACGCTGGCGAAGAGGACCCGCCCTGTCACGAATGTGGAGGCTTGTTGAAGTCGAGCACGATCAGCTTCGGTCAGAGTCTGATCACCGAGGATCTTCAGCGATCCGAGATCGCAGCCCAGAGCTGCGACCTGATCCTGGCGATCGGATCGACCCTGGCGGTCTATCCCATCGCGAACGTGGTGCCTGTGGCGAAGTCGACCGGTGCCCGAGTGGTCATCGTGAACGGATCGGCGACCGAGATGGACCATCTCGCTGACGCTGTCGTTCGCGGCTCGATCAGCCAGGTTCTTCCACAGGTTCTCGGCTGACCGGCCACTTCGGCTTTCGACGGAATACGTTCAGCATGTTGATTGTTGACCAGTCGACTAGAGATTCACCGAAGGGGTGCCCTCATGGCCAGTTTCCGCGAACTGCTTGCAACGACCAAAGCCGAGATCAGCGAGGTCGACACGGAGAAAGGTGCTGCGCTTCGTCTCGACGGAGCGACCATTCTCGACGTGCGTGAGCCAGACGAAGTGGCACAGGGCATCATTCCCGGCTCGGTCGGCATCGTTCGTGGCAATCTCGAAGCCCAGGTCGAGAACATCATTCCTGACAAGGCCACGCAGCTCGTGGTGATGTGCGCTGGCGGTGTTCGTTCCGCCTTCGCGGTGAAGACCCTCGAAATGCTGGGTTACACCAACCTCGTGTCGATGGACGGCGGCTTCAACAAGTGGAAGGACGAGGGCCGTGACTGGATCATGCCCCAGACGCTCACTGCTGAACAGCGCAACCGGTACAGCCGTCACCTCTTGCTTCCCGAGGTCGGCGAAGCAGGTCAGCAGAAGCTGCTGGGAGCCAAGGTCTTGATGCTCGGCGCCGGCGGACTCGGCTCGCCGGCCGCTCTCTATCTTGCCGCCGCCGGTGTCGGCACGATCGGCATCGTCGACATGGATGTGGTCGATGAGTCGAATCTGCAGCGTCAGATCCTCCACAACCTCGATCGCGTCGGCGATCGCAAAGTCGACTCAGCCAGGAAAACGCTCGAGCTGATCAATCCCGACCTCGTCGTCAACACCTACGACACCCGCCTCGGGGCCGACAACATCATGGAGATCCTCGAGGGATACGACGTCGTCGTCGATGGTGCCGACAACTTCCCCAGCCGATACATCCTCAACGATGCATCGGTGAAGCTCGGTATCCCTGTCGTCCACGGCTCGATCTTCCGGTTCGAGGGCCAGATCACCGTGTTCGATCCGCTCGACGGCCCTACCTATCGAGACCTTCTGCCCGAACCGCCACCGCCAGAGCTCGCCCCCAGCTGCTCCGAAGCTGGCGTGCTCGGTGTGCTGCCCGGCATCGTGGGAACGATCCAAGCTCTGGAAGCCATCAAGGTCATTCTCGGCCTCGGTGACTCACTCCGTGGCCGCCTTCTTGCCTTCGATGCGCTCGAGATGAGCTTCCGTGAGTACAAGCTCCAGATCGATCCGGACAATCCCGTCACCTACGCCAATCGTGAGCTGATCGAAGTCGTCGAGCTCGATGGCTTGTGCATGCCGAAGGTCCTGCAACCGGCAACGTGATGTTGCATCGCCATGCCGAGCGGCACTCTCGAGGGTGACGGGGTTCTGGCATGGTTGCCAACTAGTCTCACGCACCGTGCCCGAGCCTCGTCGTCAACCCATCCACGCTGGCTTCGGACTGCTGGTGGCCTGTCTCGCTGTCTTGTTTTTCAGCTCCTCGCCGGCGCAGGCTCGAGAAGGCGACGAAGAACCTGTCCTCACGCGATCTGGTGGCTTCGAGATCACTTCGACGCAGCTGTCATTGTCCGCTCCGAGCGGGGACCGGACGGCGGCTCGTCAACAGGCCAACGTGCTGTCGCTGGTGAACCAACCAGAAATGATCATCATCGACACCGATGGTCTGGCGGCAACGTTTCTCTTTCGATCGTTGAACAACGGCGAGTGGAGCGAGTGGCTCGAAGTGCAGACGCCGTTCGATGAGGCCCCCGACGGGTTCTTCGAGGGTGACGAAGGCAGCGGTCGAGCATCAGCGATCGGGCCGATCTGGATTGGCGAAGGCGCGGAGCAAGTCGAGATCGCTCTGTTCGGGGGTGCCCCCGAGCGAGTGACTGTCGAGGCGTTGCGCGATCTCGCTGTGAATGAACCGGAGATCTCCGAGGCCAGAACCGGTCTCGGCTTCAGTACTGCTGCAGCGAAGCCGAGTATCCGCAGTCGTTCGGACTGGGCGACAGATGGCTGGCGGTCCGAGAACGAAGGGTGTGACGGCGGCCCGTTCTACGCCAACAACGTTCGCACCGTCGTGGTGCATCACACCGTGACGTCGAACAGCTACAACGCATCGCAGGTCGACGACATCTTGCGTGGGATCTATCGCACCCATGCCGTGATCAACGGCTGGTGCGACATCGCCTACAACTTTCTGGTCGATCGCTTCGGCACCATCTGGGAAGGTCGGACCGGCGGCATCGATGAGCCGGTGATCGGTGGCCACGCAAAGGGCTTCAACACGTGGACCGTCGGCGTGGCCGTGCTCGGCAATCACCACACCGCCGGTGCCCCCACCACCGCCTCGATTGCGTCGGTGGAAGCGCTCGCCGCTTGGAAGCTCTCGTACCACGGCGTTGATCCGCTCGGAGTCAACTGGCTCCAGAACCGCTCCAGTTCGCCACCGCACCGTTTCCCTGAACGGGCGTGGGTCGAGATGCCGGCAATCGTCGGCCACCGCGATCTTGGCCTCACGGCATGCCCTGGGAACTTGCTCTATCCCTCGATTCCAGCGATGCGGCAATCAGCGGCCCCCGACCACCTGACGCCGTCGCCTCACGTGCCGGTCGGTCGCAACCCGGCCGAGTTCGGACCAGCGCTGCTGACGCTGGAATCCGCTGGCGGTGTGCGTTCTGCGGGCGCAGCGTTCTCCCGTGCGGTCGATCCACTGCCGGATGGCGTTGTCGCCGTGGCGATCGCTGGACGGAACAATCGCGGACAACTGCTCGACTCGAGCGGTGGTCTCACACCATTCGGCGGTGCGCCCCAGGTCAGTGGGGAGCCCGCCGGCTCGAGAACGCCGGTCGACCTCGCGGTGGGAGCCGACGAGGGTCGAGGCTGGGTGCTCGCCACCGATGGTCGAATTTTCCGTTTCGGTGGAGCGCCAGACCGAACCGCGGCGAGCCGGCCAGCGTCGGGTGCTGTTGCGTTTGCGTTGGACGCAAATGGCGCCGGCTACGTGCTGGGAGCGACGGGCAGCCTGCACCGAGTCGGGGGAGCCAGCGAGCACAGTCTCGGTGCAACCGTTGACGCAGTCGACATCGCCTTGTTCGGCGACGACACACCCGGTGAGGTGCGCGGTGGTTGGGTCCTCGATCGCAGCGGTCGCCTCCACGCCTTCGGTGACGCCCCGGCATGGCAGCCCGAGAGTCCAGTGGCCGCCGCTCGTGCCGTGGTTGCCCAGGGTGAACATGGTGGCTGGATTCTCGACAGCGAGGGTCGCTATGTCCGCTTCGGTGACGAGCGTCGTATCCAACCCATCAGCACCACGGTCGGCTCGCCTACGGCAATCGACGCAGCGATCGTTGCCTGGGACACCAGCCTCGACGCCGAGGACATGCGCTACGCCGCTTCGCTTCGTGAACTGTTCCTCGGGGCGAGCGGGGACGGTCGGGCCATCGACTTGCTCGCACATCGCGCCGTCGAGGTCGGATCGGCCACCGTCGTTGGAGAACTTGCTGGCTCGCGTGAGTGGGCCGGCGCTGTCATCACCCAGATGTATCTCGATGTGCTCGGTCGAGCCCCTGATGCGGGCGGGCTGCAGTTCTGGCTCGATCGACTGGGCGATGGAGCCCGGACCCAAGACATCGGTGCCCAGTTCTATTCGTCGCCCGAATACGTCGAGAGAGCGGGAAGCACCAATGCGTGGCTCGGAAAGCTGTATCGGGCGTTGCTCGATCGCGAACCCGATGCCAGCGGCATCCAGTACTGGCGTGATCAGATCGCTGGCGGCATGAGCCCGTTCGAGGTGACCTCGCTGTTCTACTCGTCTCCTGAATCACGAAATGGTCGAGTCGCAGATCTCTACCGACGCATCCTCGGCCGGCCCCCAGAGGCTGGTGGGCAGGAGTTCTGGGCAGATCAACTCAACCAGATCGACGACATTCGGCTCGCTGTGGAACTTGCGACCTCTGGCGAGTACTACGATCGCGTGACGGAATAGCGCTCACCGCGCACCACTTCTTGCCGACGAATTCTGTAAGCGCTCTTTCACCCGCCGACGAAAGCACCTCGTATGCCCCGCCTGCTTCGCCCGTTCTTGGCCTTCTTGCTCACCCTTTCGGTTGTGTCCCTCGGCTCGACGCCAGTTGCGGGGCAAGAGGACGAAACACCAGAAGTCGAGCCCGTGATCGTCAACATCGACGGGCGCGGTTTCGGCCACGGCCGCGGAATGAGCCAATACGGAGCCCAGGGCTACGCGCTCGACTTCAGTTGGTCCACTGGCGAGATCCTCGACCACTACTACTCGAACACCACCGCCTCGGAGATCCCGACACCGCTCAGTAGCGGGGTCGATCCAGACAACCTGCGTGTACTGATCCAGTCGTCGGCCGACGGATCGAGCAACAACGGATCTCAGGTCGGCACGCCGCTTCGTTTCGACGTTGCCGTTGGCACGATCTCGATGTCTGACGCCGCCGGAGTGGTTGAGGTGCCGGACATCCCGGCCGGGATGGCTGGGCGGATCTGGAGCGACGGCAACGGCCTGGTTCTAGAGATGAAGCCAGGCTGCTCGGGGCCTTGGGACGAAGAACAAGAAGGGTTCGTGTCGGTTCCGCTGCCCGATGTGTCTGCTGTCGACGCTAGGCCGGTCTCGACCGGTGCTGCCTCTACCGGTCTGCTGAGGGTGTGTCACAACAACGGCACCTCGAGCTACTACGAGGGTTTCTTGCGTGGGGCGAACATCAACGGTGGGACCCGCACCATCAACGTTGTCTCGATCGAGCAGTACCTGCGAGGCGTCGTGCCCCGAGAGGTGCCGTCGAGTTGGGCGGTGGAAGCGCTGCAAGCGCAAGCGATTGCCGCTCGTTCCTACGCTTTGTCAGAAGACACACGTTGGCGAGCATCTGAGGGGGCCGCGACCTACGCCGACACCTGCGACACCACGACGTGTCAGGTCTACGGAGGTCGCTACCGAGATCTGGGTAGCGGGATCATCCCGTCGTTCTTCGACACCACCGATGCCGCGATTGCCGCCACCGCCGGCCAGGTCCGAGTATTTTCCGACGGCACCATTGCTCGCACCGAGTTCAGCTCGAGCAGCGGGGGGTGGACGGTCGACGCTTCCGCCGATGGTGGTTTCCCCGCTGTTGAAGACCTCGGTGATGCAACTGCTGAGAATCCGAACAGCACCTGGCAGGTCACGGTCGACCTCACGAGTTGGGTTTCCTCCAAGGGACTCGGCCGGCTGATTGCCATCGACGAGTCCGACCGAACCGGCAACGGCCCCGATGGTGGCCACGTCAATGAAGCGGACTTCATCTTCGAAGCCGGCACGATCACCTTGACCGGCGATGAGGTTCGCAACTCGAGCAAGTTCCCGGCAACGCTCAAGTCCCGTTGGTTCACCTTCGACGATGCCGACCTCGATGTGTTGTCGTCGAACCAGACCTATGTCAATGCGATCTATCAGCTCTTTCTGCAGAGGGATCCAACTGCGACTGAACGTTCTGATGCGGTGAATGACCTGCTCCAGGGTGGTGCACGATTCACGCTGACCTCAGCGCTGTCGCTGTCGCCAGAGTGGGCCGGCGTCGAGATCGACGACCTCTACCCGATCGTGTTCTCTCGGCCAGCAGATGCTGACGGTCGAGCCTTCTGGCTCGACCAGATGATCGAGGGCCGGCGTTTGCAGAGTGTGGCTGCTGAGTTCTACGGCTCTCCGGAGTTCTTCACCAAGGTCGGAGAAGACAATCGTGCCTTCGTCAGGGCGCTGTATGAAGAGATCCAGGGCCGTGGTGCCGACGGTGGCGGTCTGAGTTTCTGGACCGACTTGCTGAACAGCGGAGAGATGAATCGAACCCAAGTCGCCGCTGGATTCTACGCATCGCCAGAGTCGAGAGAGGGCCGAGTCAGTGGTTTGTACCAGCAGGTGCTCGGCCGGGGGACCGATGCGGGGGGCCTCTCGTTCTGGGCCGAACAGCTGTTGACGAGGGACGACGTTGCGTTGGCTGCTGAGTTGGCCGCATCGGAGGAGTACTACCGCATCAGCCAGCGTCAGTAGCAGGGGTCCCAAGCATCGCGTTCGCATGAACTACTGTCCGCACGCATGAACAAAGCTGATGCTGATGTCGGACTCGTTGAAGAAAACCGCCGTCGCTACAACGCCCACACCGAGGAATTACTGAGCGGATCCGAGGGACTCGCTGCTGCTGCGAGGGCCATTGGTTCACCGAGCGAAGAACACTTCAACGCTTTCGGACAGATGGAAGCCGATCTGCTTCGGCAGTACGGCATGACGCCCAACAGCACGGTGATCGACGTAGGTTGCGGGTCTGGTCGTTTGGCCATCCAGCTCCGCGAGTGGCTGTCGGGTTCGTACCTCGGGACGGACATCTCTTCACCGCTTCTCGGCGTCGCTCGGTCGGCGAGCAACCGTGAGGATTGGACCTTCACCGAGGTTGCCGGTCTCGAGATTCCGGCAACCGAGAACAGTGCCGACGTGGTGTGTTTCTTCTCGGTACTCACCCACCTTCGGCACGAGGAGGGGTTTCTCTACATGGAGGAGGCCGTTCGAGTGGCCCGCCCCGGTGCGGCGATCGTGTTTTCGTTCCTCGAGTTCGAGGTTGCGTCGCACTGGGACGTCTTCGAAGCAACGCTGTCATCATTGCGGGCCGACGGTGGTCTGCATGTCAACCAGTTCATGTCGAGAGATTTGATCGCCGCTTGGGCTCGCAACCTGGGTGTCGAGGTCGAAGCGTTGCACCGAGGCGATCTTCCGCACATCGATCTGACCGATCCGGACTTCGTGGCAACTCAGAATCCCGTGGTCGACGGGCGCTCGAACTTGGGTCAGTCGGTTGCGGTGCTCAGAGTCCCGCCGGCTCGGTGAGTCGCACGAGGTAGTCGCCGTAGCCGCTTTTGAGGAGTGGTTGCGCTAGTGCGATCAGTTGGGCGTCGTCGATCCAGCCCATGCGCCAGGAGACTTCTTCTGGGGAGCCGATCTTTTGCTGCTGACGCTGGTCGATCACTCGCACGAATTCCGATGCTTCGACCATGGAGTCGAACGTGCCGGTGTCGAGCCAGGCGAACCCGCGGTCGAACTGGGCGACGTTGAGGCGGCCCTGGGTGAGGTATTCCTGGGTGACTGAGCTGATCTCGAGTTCGCCTCGTGCTGATGGCGTCATGGTTTTGGAGATCGCGACCACATCGGCGGGGAAAAAGTACAGGCCAGTGACTGCCCACGGCGAGCGGGGGTGTTCTGGTTTTTCTTCGATGCTCAGTGCAGCGCCGGTGACCGTATCGAACTCGACCACGCCGTATCGCTCGGGGTCAGACACTTTCTGGGCGAACACACACGGAGCATCTTCGGCGGACACGGTTTGGAGTTGGCTGCTGAACCCGGAGCCGTAGAACAGGTTGTCGCCGAGGACCAAACAGCACGGCGAACCGTCGAGGAACTCCTCGCCGATGACGAAGGCCTCAGCGATGCCGTTGGGTGCGTCTTGGGTGGCGTATTCGATGCGCATGCCCCACGCCGTGCCGTCGCCGAGCAGGCGTTCGAACGCGGCGCGGTCTTCCGGTGTGGTGATGATCAAGATCTCGTTGATTCCCGCCAGCATCAGGGTGGTGAGGGGGTAGTAGATCATTGGCTTGTCATAGACCGGCAGAAGTTGCTTGGACACCGCAAGGGTGACCGGATGCAGACGACTCCCGGTGCCTCCAGCGAGAATGATGCCCTTACGGCCAAGCGGGTTGCGGTGGTCGTTCGCTCGAGAAGTGGTCATGTTGGGTCCTGTTGTTGGAGTTCAGCCACCACGAGAGGGAGCGAGGTCCGCCACGACGGCAGCGTGAAGTCGAAATCGCGTTGGAGGCGGGTCGAATCGAGTCGACTGTTCTGAGGCCGGGTTGCCTTGGTTGGATACTCCGGCGTGGTGAGTTTGTTGCACACACCGCTGAAGCCATGCACTGAGTGTTCGAACGTGGCCATCGCGAACTCGTGCCAGCTCGCGTCGTCGGGGGAACACACGTGATAGATCCGCTCAGGCGGTGCGGCGCCATCGGCGAACGATTCGGCGACCCGAACGATCGCTGCGCCAATGTCGCCGGTCGCGGTCGGGCACCCGTACTGGTCGTCGACAACACCGAGCACGTCTCGTTCCGAGGCAAGCCGCAACATCGTGGTGACGAAGTTCGAACCCAACGCTCCGTAGACCCACGCCGTGCGAAGCACCACCGACCGCTCGGCCTGAAGCGCGGCGGTCTCGCCAGCGGCTTTGGAGCGGCCATACGCGCCGATCGGAGCGAGCGGGTCGTCCTCGACATACCAGCCGGTCTTGGAACCATCGAACACATAGTCGGTCGACACATGCACCAAACCAGCGCCGACAGCATCAGCGGCTGCAGCGAGATAACTCACACCGGTGCTGTTCACCAACGTGGCCAGAGCTTCTTCGTCCTCGGCGGTGTCGACAGCGGTGTACGCAGCAGCATTCACGATCACCGTGGGCTGCAACCGCTGCACGGTTTCGAGCACCGCATCAGCATTGGTGATGTCGAGCTCAGCTGAAGTGAGCGCAGTGGTCATGGCGTCGGCCGGCCACCCAGCTCGTTGAAGCTCGCGACCTAGTTGGCCATTGGCTCCAGTGATCAAGACAGAGCCGGTCACGAGGCTGTCCCAGTCCCGAGCCGTTGGCCTTGGTAGCGGTCACCGACAAGAGGACGCCACCATGCTTCGTTGTCCAAATACCACTGCACAGTCTGACGCAAGCCCTCCTCGAAAGTGATCGAAGGCTCCCAACCCAGCTCGGCCCGCGCTTTCGACGCATCGATCGCGTACCGCAGATCATGACCCGGACGATCAGTGACGAACTCGACCAATCCACGACGCGAACCCGAAGCCAACGGCCCGACCAACTCATCTAGCAAATCACACACCGTGTGCACCACATCGAGATTCGTTCGCTCGGCGTTGCCGCCAATGGCGTAGGTCTCGCCTGGCACACCAGTCTCCAAAGCGGTGATGATCGCTCGGGCGTGGTCATCAACGAACAACCAATCACGCACGTTGTCACCAGCTCCATACACAGGCAACGCCTCACCAGCGAGCCCCTTGAGGATCATCAACGGAATCAGCTTCTCAGGGAAATGGAACGGCCCGTAATTGTTCGAACAGTTCGTGATGATGGTGGGAAGGCCGTAGGTCTCGTGCCACGCCCGCACCAAATGATCCGACGCTGCTTTCGACGCCGAATACGGCGACCGAGGGTCATACGGGGTGGTTTCACTGAAGGCAGGATCGGTTGGTGACAACGCACCAAAGACCTCGTCAGTCGACACATGCATGAACCGGAACGACGCCAACACCCCACGGCTCTCCGCAGAATGCAACGCCGCATGCAACAACTCGAACGTTCCAACCACGTTGGTCGCGATGAACGCACCAGGACCATCAATGGAACGATCGACATGGCTTTCCGCCGCCAAATGGATCACCGCGTCAGGCTCGAACCCTGCCATGACCGCCCGAATCGCCTCACCATCAGTGATGTCGACATCAACCTGGGAATACCGATCAGACCCGGCCACCGATGCAACCGAACCATCGGTGGCCGCGTACGTCCGACAATCCACATTCAACACCGTGTGATCGGTCTCACCAATCAAACGGCGAACGACCGCAGAACCAATGAACCCCAAACCACCCGTCACAAGAATCTTCATGCGTCACTCCCTGACTCGTTCGACAGATCGATCTGATCGATCTCATCGATGATCTGCTGATAACTCAAACCTTCACGATCCTTCGCCGCCAACGTCACCGACTCGGCAGTGACCGGCCACGCAATCCCCACCGTGGGGTCATCCCACGCCAACGACCGCTCAGCAGCAGGGGTATAGGTGTTGTCCACCTTGTAAGCAATCTCGGTTTCGGGCTCCAGCGTGCAGAACCCGTGAGCGAACCCACGAGGCACCCACAACTGATTCCCGCTGTCAGCATCCAACTCGATGCTGGCGTGCTGACCACGAGTCACAGAACCCGGACGCACATCCACCACCACATCAAGAATTCGGCCCTTCAACACCCGAACCAGCTTGCCCTGGGCATGCGGCGCTATCTGCAAATGCATCCCCCGCAACGTCCCCACCGGGACCGATAGCGAATGGTTGTCTTGAACAAACCGCTCCGTCATCCCCACCGCCGCAGCCGCACCCTCCTCGAAGGTCACTGCGAACGAACCACGGTCATCACCGAAACGAGGCGTCGACAACTCCAACACATCACCCAGATACGACGCAACAACCTTCATCAGAACCTCCGAACGAGGGCAGAACTGCACTGCTGCCACGTCGAACTCTATGACCAGGCAGCTCGATGGACAGCCATCCTCGCCGCGTTTGCCCTGAACCTATACTCAGCGCTGATGCCGCAGCCGAACGACTCAGAACGTGCTCCTTCACTCGACGAGATGAAGGCCCGGATCGAGGCCCTCGAGGCCGACCTCGAGCAAGCTCGATCCGCAGCGGCGGTCGCCGAAACCGAACAGGGGCGTCTGCAGGGCGAGCTGACCAAGACAACCGAGCTCTGGGTTGCGGCCTATCACGCTCGCGAGCAGTGGGATGTGTTGTTTTCCGAGAACGTCGAAGACCTTCGTCTGGCGAACGAGCAGCTCGAGGCGGCCCGTCGTTCGAGGACCGACATCGAACAGTCGACCAGCTGGAGGTTGATCCAGGCAGCACTGGCGCCGTATCGCCGGGTTCGAGGTCTTCGTTGAGCCCATCGCTGGTCGTAGCGGTCCTCGGAGATGTCGGGTCGGTCGCTGTTGCCGAGACCACGGCCGCGTTCGGTCCCGATGTCGATGCCGGAAGGTGTCGCGTCGTGACCGTCGAGGGCGTGTCGTCGGCCCGCTCTGCCCTTGCCGACTCGTCGTTCGTCACCTTTATCTGCGGCGGCGAACGCCCAGCATCAGACGCGATCGCGTTGATCACCTCCGTGCTCGATGCCCGGCCCGACATCGACCTGCTCTACGGCGATGAAGTCCTGGATGCCGGTGTCTTGAATGCTGATGCGGTGGGCGGTGACCCAGTGCCGTTCCACAAGCCAGCGTGGTCGCCTGAACGGCTGCTGAGCCACAACTACGTCGGCTCGATGGCGACGTACCGGTCGACATTCGTCGCGGGCGCCGATGTTGCCGACGCAACGGGGCTCGCCGTCGAGCAGCAGCTTCACGACTTGGCGTTGCAGGCAGCGTCGAACGCGTCAGTCGTCGCCCACCTGCCGCGGATTCTCTGCAATCGCAGGGCGACACTCACCGACGACAGCGTGTTGGTGGTCCAGCGGCATTTCGACCGACAGGGTTGGCCAGCGAAAGCAACCATGACCTCACGCACATGGGCCGGCCGGCGGTTGGGCGGCTTCGAGCCAGCGCTGGGAGAAGCGAGGCCGCTGGTCAGCATCGTGATCCCCACCGGGGGGTCGAGTCGAACCGTGAGAGGTGAGACGTTCGTGCTGGTCGACAACGCCATAACGTCGTTGATCGAACGATCGACCTATGCAGCCATCGAGATCGTGGTGGTGGTGGATGCAAAGAGCACCACGGCGCTTGCCGAACGCCTTCGAGGCTTGGACGAACGTGTCCGAATCGTGAAGGACACCCGACCCTTCAACTTCGCTGCGGCGTGCAACTTGGGTGTGCAGTCTTCGAACGGGTCGATCGTGGTCCTGCTCAACGACGACACCGAGGTCGTGACCGAGAATTGGGTCGAGCGACTGATCGTCTTGACCTCGCCAGACAACGTCGGAGCGGTCGGCGTCAAACTCTTCTACAGTGACGGCCGGGTACAACACGGCGGCGTGGCGACACGCGACACCGGGCCAGACCATCTCTATCACGGGTATCCGGGGGATGACGTCGGCCACGGAGGCTGGCTCCAATCGATGGTGAACTGCTTCGCTGCCACCGGTGCATGCCTCGCTGTTCGTCGAGATCACTGGGATGCCGTCGGCGGTATGGATGAGCAGTTTCCGCTCAACTACAACGACATCGACCTGTGTCTTCGACTGCATGCAGAGGGTTGGCGAACCGTTGTCGACAACCAGACCGAACTGATGCACCTCGAGACATCTTCGAGGCCGGCTGGGAGCAAGACCTGGGAAGTCGATGCCTTCCGAGAGCGTTGGGGGACCTGGTTGAACAGTGACCCCTACGACAACCCGAATCTGGTCACGGTGGGCCTGCAGCAAGTCCCGCCCCCCGCTGTGTTGACCACCCTGGCCGAGCATCGGGGCCGGATCCAGCACCCGGCGAGGATCTGGTCGCGGTCGGAGGGGTTTGGCCTGGCGGTCAACGAGCAGCGAGTGGGGGACCAGTAGGCTCTGGGCGTGTCTCAGACTGAGTTGAACGACGACGCAAGTGACCAGGTCTCCCCGGAGCTCTACGGCGAGAACTACTACGCCCATGACCTCGGCTTGCCGTACGAGCGGAACGACCACTGGTTGAGCTTCTTCGGTGGTGTCGCAGATCGAATCGTGGCCGAGTTGGCGCCAACGACCTCACTCGATGTCGGGTGTGCGTTCGGCTTTCTCGTCGAGGCACTGCGAGACCGAGGGGTCGATGCGAAGGGCAACGACTTCTCTGAATACGCAGTGTCCCAGGCCGGCGGATCCGCAGTCGGCCACTGCACGGTCCGCTCCGCCTTGGAGCCAATCCATGATCGCTACGACCTCATCAGCTGTGTCGAAGTCATCGAGCACATCGAGCAAGGCCAGGATCGTGTTGCGCTCCGAAACATGGCCAACGCGACCGATCGCATCTTGTTGTCGAGCACACCGTTCGACTTCGCCGAGCCCACCCACATCAACGTGCAGCCGCCCGAGTACTGGGCCGAGCTGATGGCGAGCCTCGGCTTCTATCGAGACCTCGACTACGACGCTAGCTACCTCACTTCGTGGGCTGGTCTGTTCGTGAGGCGTGAGCCCACCACACGCGACGTGGTCAAGGCCTACGAACGAAGCGAGTGGAACTTCCGCTGCGAGAACCGCACCCTCCGGCAGGAACTGATCAAGATCCACGCCATGACCTCATCTGGGTTGACAGCTGCTGAACCTGACCCGGATCTGATGAAGGCCTCCCAGGAGCGATCGGCGGCGCTGCAATTGCGCCTCGATGAGACGTTGGCCCGCCTTGCCGATGCCGAACATGACGTCCGGGTTGCTCGTGATGCTGCGGTCGGGGCTGAAGCCACGAGTGGTGCGCTGCGAGCGAAGCTGCACGAGACACAGGTCGCACTACATGCTGCCCACACCCACCAGCAAGCCTGGAACGCAGCGCTGGAGGCCGGTCCGACGCTGTATCAAGAGGATCCGCTCTCGCTTCGCAGGGAACTCGACCTGGCAAAGCGAGAGCTGAGCGAGGTCAAGGACTCCACGACATGGAAGGTCGCCTGGAAGGTGCTGTCGCCCTACCGTCGGTTGCGCAAATGACACCCTTTGTCTCGATCATCGTTCCGGTCTACAAGCCCCAGCCTTCCCACCTCGACGAAGCAATCTCGTCCGTGGTCGAACAAGATGATCCCGACTGGCAGTTGATTCTCGTTGCGGATGGTCCTCAGCCGTCAGACGTCGACGAGATCCTCGATGCATGCAACGACGATCGCATCGTGGTTGTCAGACGGAAGCAGCAGGGCGGCATCGTCGACGCATCCAATGACGGCATCGCTCGCGCCACGGGAATTTTCCTCACATTTCTCGACAACGACGACACGCTGTCGCCCCGAGCCATCGGAGCGTGCCGCTTCACCGTTGACCAGCACGACGACGTCGATGTCGTCTACACCGACGAAGACAAGCTGGATCCGAACGGTCGACGCGTCGATCCGTTCCACAAGCCGGGCTGGTCGCCCGAGCGCTTGCGCACCCAGATGTACATCGGGCACCTCAGCGTGTACCGCCGCTCGCTCGTCGAGCAGGTGGGCCGACTGCGAGCCGAGTTCAACGGCTCACAAGACCATGATCTCGCTCTTCGGGTCACTGAGATCGCCCGTCGTGTCAGTCACATCCCGCAGGTTCTGTACCACTGGCGTCAGTCTGAGACATCTACAGCGCTCAATCCGTCGGCGAAGGACTGGGCCTTCGAAGCTGGTGTCCGAGCCGTGCAAGACCATCTCGACCGCACCGGTCTCGAAGCAGTTGCGGCGCGAGACGTCGATCGGGTCGGTGTCATCGCAGTGAACCCCCAGCCCAGCGAGTTCCCGCTGGTGAGCATCATCGTGTTGACCGGAGGGCATCGTCGAACGTCGAACGGCGCTGACTTCGTGCTGGTCGAAAACGCCATTGCTTCGGTCGTTCGAGACTCGTCGTACCCGAACTACGAGATCGTTGTGGTGCTCGATCGCAACAGCACCGACGAATTGGCCGAACGCTTGCTGTCTCTCGGTGCAGGTCGAGTTCGGATCGTGCGCGACACCAAGCCATTCAGTTTCTCCGGCGCCAACAACCTCGCTGTCAGCCATGCCTTTGGCGAGCACCTGATCTTCCTCAACGACGACACCGAGGTGATCACGCCCGATTGGGTGGAGCGGCTTGTTCTCTGGATGTCCATGGATGGGGTAGGTGCGGTTGGCTGTTGTCTGGAGTATCCGGACGGGCGGATCCAGCACGCCGGCGTCTTCTCCCGCAACGGCGAGCCCAGCCATCGTTATGCCGGCTTCGACGCTGCGTCACCCGGAGCCTTTGGTGTTCTGGCTCTCACAAGCAACTGTCTTGCTGTGACAGGCGCCTGCATTGGAGTGAAGCGTGAGAAGTTCAACGCCGTCGGCGGCTTCAGCACGATCTTCCCGCTGAACTTCAACGATGTCGATCTCTGTCTGAAGTTGGTGCAGATGGGCTGGCGAAACGTGCTCGACTGCCGAACTCGGCTGGTGCACTTCGAGACGTCGAGCCGGCCAGACCTGGTCGAGTCGTGGGAGCACCTGACGATGCTCGATCGCTGGTCGGTACTGCTCCACGACGATCCGTGGGACAACGTGAACCTGCTGGGATACGGGGTGGAAGAGACGCCGGGGCCTTCAGCACTCACCGAGTTGCGAGAACGCAGTGGGTGGGCGCCACTGCCGCGAAGCTGGCCGTTGCAGCCCGTTCAGTAGATCCTCAGTTCGGAACTGCCTCGCTCCAGTTCGCACCGAACTCGACCATGCCATAGCGCTCTTCGGAGGAGCCTGGCTGCACGATGAGCCGGTTGCTTCGATCCCACGAGTCGAAACAGTGGAGTAGATCAGCCGAATAGATTCCGGTGGTGATGAAATACTTGCCGTCGAGCAGCGGCATGCGGTCGACGGTGACGTCGACGTAGCCAGACCCCTTGGGAATCACTGGCTGTTCGACGCCGGCCAGCCGGTTGTTCGGGCCGGACAGGTGGGTCCCGTTTTCGTGGTAGATGCCGAGTCCGAAGACGGGGTGCGTGATCTTGCTGGCCGCCTCGTAGTTGAGCCGGATGGTCAACGGATCTCCGCTCAGTGCGCTGTGCCGCTTCGAACCGTCGGGGCCGAGAAGATCGACACTGGTGATGCGGATCTCGCCGCTTCCGCGCCGTTCAGCGTCGTCGACCGAGATCGTCTCGGCGAGTGCCTCGAGTTCTTTGGCCTCGGCCTCGGCGATGAGCCGCTTGTTCTCTTGCTCGTTGACACGGCCGAGATACATCTCGATCGTGGGTGATGCTTCGCCGACCGCCTGCAATTCGCCGTGGTCGAGCCATGCCACCTCATCGCACAACGATTCCATCGTGCCAGCGTCATGGGAGACCAGAACAATGGTCGTGCCGCGGCGACGAAGGGCGTAGATGTGGTCGAAGCACTTGCGTTGGAAGGCCTCGTCGCCAACGGCCAGTACCTCATCGACCAAGAGGATCTCGGGCTCGACGTGGACTGCGATGGCGAACCCGAGGCGAACATGCATGCCGCTCGAGTAGACCTTGACCGGGGCGTCGATGAACTCGCCGATGCCGCTGAAGTCGGTGATCTCGTCGATTGCCCGCTCCATCTGTTTCTTGGGCAGGCCGAGCATGGCACCATTGAGGAACACGTTCTCCCGGCCGGTGAGGTCCGGGTGGAAACCGGAGCCCAGTTCCAGCAGAGCGGAGATCTTGCCGTTGGTCGTGATCGAGCCGGTGGTGGGTTTGTGGATGCCAGCGGTCAGACGCAGAAGCGTCGACTTGCCTGATCCGTTGTGGCCGATGATGCCGTAGAACGACCCTTTCGGGATGTCGAACGAGACATCCTTGAGCGCCCAGAAGTCCTTCGACTCGGTCTTGTTCCTGCGGAGGAAGGCTTCCTTGATCGACGAGGCACGGTCAGCTCGAAGGACGAACTTCTTGGACACACCATCGATCGAGATCGCCGGGGGAGTGCGTGCCATCAGAGCTCCTCACTGATTTCCATCGAGCGCTTCCGGAAGTACCTGAGACCGAGTGCTGGCGAGACCGTTGCTGCCACCAGCATGATCGCGACGCGTCCGAGTGACGGGACTTCGAGGAAGTAGACGACGTCGTGGGCGGCCTGCACGAACTCGCTGACCGGATTCCACCGCACGATCTCTTGGGCGGGGAGCCCGTACGTGTCGATTGGTTCGGTCAATGGCACGCCGAACTCGTCGACTTCGGGATCGGCGAGGAGCCCGATCGGATAGACGATGGGCACCAGGAAGAATTGCAGGCTGAGCACGATGCCGATGAGGTATCGGACGTCTCGATAGCGAGCGTTGAGGATGGCAACGACCAGCCCGATCCCGAGGCCGAAGCTGGCGGCACCAAGCAGGATGAATGGCAACAGCAAGAACGTCCAGCTGACGTTGCCGAGCGCCAACATGAGAACAAAGAGAACAGCGATCTCGAAACATGTCTGGACGATGGCGGCGATTGCGCCGCCGAGAATGGCGGTTTCGGTCGGGAAGTAGGCCTTCTTTCGAAGATCCATCACGCCGGTGAGCCAGTCCATCGATCCGTTGATCACACCGTTGAAGAGGTTCCAGACCACGAGGCCAGTGAAGAGGTAGACCGCAAAGATCTCGGCTTGCCCGTTTGCTGTCTCCGGCGGCTCGGTGCGAAGGAACACCCCGAACACGAGGCTGTAGATCAGCACGGTCGACGCAGGGTTGAGCAGCGACCAGAGCCAGCCGAGCAGGCTCCGCTTGTAGCGGGCGGCCATCTCACGCTGAGCGAAGTTGATGACAAGGGGGATGAAGTTGCTCCCCTCTCGGCGGTCAGGGTTCGTCATCATCGGTCGGCCAAGGTATCTGCGTTGAGCTGAGCGGCGTCTGTTTCGAACCTCATGATCGATCGAACAGCGGCGGTACCAGTAATGCACGTGAGAACCGTCAGACCGAGGAAGAGACCAATGCCACCCGTGGGCGTCCACTGGGCGTCCAGATCGAGGTTAGGCACAGCAAATCGTGGCCCTCGGGTCAGGCCGAATGCGTAGCGGGCGTAGAGCCACAACGCTGAGGCAGCCGAGACAATCCAGGAAATACCGCCGAGCCGAAGAATGATCGAACGGTGGTCATCTGTGCCGGATCCGACCAAATAGATCAGACCGGCGGCGATCGGCGGAAGCGCATATCGACCTTGCCAGAGGAATGACTGCCGGTTCATGATGAAAACGATGAGTGCCACAACGGTGATGAGGTACGCAAGGCTGACGCGGCGTTCACTCACCGATGCGGGATGAGCGAGCGAGAGCACGATTGCACCGAAAAGAGAGAACAGTAAAACGAGACGCATGATCGAGGGGATAGTGGTGTCGAGCCACCCGAGTGAGCCGAGGGCTTCGGTCGTCATGTCCCCGAGGCGAAGGATCAACGCAACGCGGCGACCGCCCGGGTTGAGTGGCAATGTGACGCCGGTGTCGGCTCTGCTTGCGTGGGCGCCCAGAGCGTAGAGAGTCCAACCAAACGCAGTACATCCCCCGATAGCGGTTGAAGCAAGCGTCCACCGCCAATCGACAACAAACTCTCGAACTCCTGTGGGTCGCGTTCGGAGCCATTGAATTCCCAGGCCAAACAACACAACGAGAAGCAACCAGAGCCAGCCGACGGGCCGAGACCATGCGAGCCAGAACGAGCTCCAGGCAAAGAGGCCGAGCACGGCGCCGGTCGGCGGTTTTGTGCTCGCAGCGAATATCACGGCCACAGAAACTGCTGCTGCTATCTCAACACCGTTTGGGTTGACCGACGCAGAGAGAAAGAACGCCATCGGCGTCGTGACGATGAGAACCATTCCGGCCAAGCCACGGCGAAGTCTGAGTGCCGCCGCAATTGCTCCGACAAACAATGACCCGGCGATGACTGCCGAGATCGCCCGAGCGACGAGCAGTGCACCTTCCGGCGACGCCCCGGCCCCCAAAGCCGCCCGCATTCCAAGACCAGTGGCGATGTAGAACGGAGGGGGGTAGCGCGTGGCAGCGGTCGACGCAGGGCTGGCCGCAGTCGTGCGACATTCGACGGTGACCGAAGTGTCGAACCGATAACACGCCGGGTCAGGGACAAGGCCGTCGGGAACGTCGTAAAAGGTGAGCGGACACTGTCCGTACGGCTCGCAAGCCGGATCGGGGCCGCCGGGACCCTGGCCTGTCGACAGGCCCCATGCGTAGGTGATGTGTGCGGGTTCGTCCGGTGACGAACCGACTGGTGAAGCAAGAAGCCACGTCATCATTCCGAGCCCGAAGCTGATGGTCACCAGCGTGAGGAGTCTCGTGATCGGCATTCCGGCAACCGTAGTCTGGCGCGATCCCATTCGTCACCAAAGGTGATCGCCCAAAACTCCGAGATCGCTCGTAAGGTTCCCGGAGTCTCATGAAGGGGGCAGACGGTAGATGACGAAGCTCGTGGTGTTCTCGATCTGCATGAATGAGGAAGCCACGATCGGCGACGTCGTCGATCGCATTCCATCTCAGATTGACGGCATCGACGAGATCGCTGTGCTTGTCGTCTCTGACGGCAGTACCGACGCCACAGCCGAGATCGCCCGCACCAGCGGGGCAACGGTGATCGAGGGGCGTCATCAACGGCGCCTCGCTCACCGATTTTCGCAGGCGATTGAGTGGTGTCTCGAGCAGAACGCCGACGTCGCAGTCAACATCGATGGTGACCTGCAGTTCGACCCAGCTGATGTTCCCTTGTTCGTCGGTCCGATCGTTTCCGGCGAAGCAGACTTCGTGGCGGCAGACCGTTTCACTGACCCGGTGACGGGCGAGCGCCGTCGACCGGAAAACATGCCGGTAGGCAAATACTACGCAAACCTGCTGGGAGCACGCATCGTTGGAAGCCTGAGCGGAGAGCAGTTTGCTGATGTGACGTGCGGCTTCCGCGGGTACAACCGCGAGTCAATGCTCTCGCTCAACATCAACAGCAAGTACACATACACCCAGGAATCGTTCCAGCTCCTTGCACACAACCGACTTGACATCAAGTCGCTTCCGGTTCCGGTGACATACTACGAGGGTCGAAAGTCTCGGGTTGTCACGAGCTTCTGGCAGTTTCTTTCGAACTCTGCACTCAACATTCTTCGTGCTTTCCGGGACTTCGCCCCCTTGCGTTTCTTCTTCTGGCTGGGCCTCATTCCCTTTCTCTTCGGAGCCGGGTCCGCTGGATTCGTCGCCATTCACTGGCTTCAGACCGGGCGAACGTCGCCTTACACGTCGCTCGGGATCCTCGGCGCCTATTTATTTTCCCTTGGTCTGATCATCTTTGTGGTGGGCCTATTGGCAGACATGCTTGGTCGGTCGACGCGAAACCAGGAGAAAATTCTCCGCGAACTCAAGCGAGTCCGGCACGACCGAAACGTCTCGCCCTGACTCCAGCGATGAACCGATCAGCCACGCTCGTAGATGTGGAACGTGATCATTGTGTAGGGCACGGTTTCGCGAAGCGTCAAACACGGGAAATCGAGCGGTCGCACCGAGACCAGGTACTTCACTTCGGCCTCCTCGGCGAAACTGCTGCACGGATTGAAGGCAACGGAAACGACGTTCGTTGCGTCGAGGTTGAGCGACGTGGGCTCATCGGTGAAGCTGAAGACGAAATGGGCAGCGCGGTCGAAGATCGCTTCTTGGTCAGCATCGGAGCTGAATTCACTTCGCCAATACGGAGCTTGAGTGTGCGGTGCGCTCCCAGAGAGAGACCGAGCACCCGCCTGGACAGCAAGATTCTCGAAAAAGAGTCCGCCGTTGGTGACCCACACGCCAGCACTATCAGCCTCGCTGATGGCCTCGATCCGATCGACGATCGGAGTATCGAGCACGGGGGCGAGGCCTCGGTACAGAGGGTTGACGCCGGCCGAGGCCATCACGGTCAGGACTCCGAGCGCTGCTAAACCAGACTGAGTCTGGCGAACCAGAATCAACGCGAGACCGCCAACCAACAGCAACGTGGTGATCAGTAGCGACGTTCGGCCGTCGACGAAGCCGGGATTGTCATTGATCACGACACGGTTGGCCAAAATCGTGACGACAAGCGCTACCGCCGAAACAAGGCTTGCGATCGTAGGGGCGATCGTCACGTCGCCTCTCTCGATCGATCCAACCAAGCGCACCAGCAGCAAGAACTGTGTGATGCCAATCATGAGAACGAATCGATAGAGCGGGATCTGAGAGAACAGAAGCGGCGCAAAAACGGCGCTCACACCGGGCACGAACAACCAAATGCCCACCAATGCTGTGAACGCCGAGAGGCCCAGCGCGACCACGTCCGGTGGATCCCGGCGTCGATGCCGTGACACCGAGACCAGCACGACAAGAAGCGCAAGGAACGGAAGCAGCACGAAGAAGCTCGATGCCTCACTTTGATTCGTGAAGTACAAGTTGGCTCGTCGATCGTCGAGCAAATTGGTAGCCAAGTTGCCCGACAGCACATGGGTTAGGAACCGAAGGTCGCCGAGGCCGCTGACGAAGGAACGGCCGCCTGGAAATTCGCTGTCAGAAACGAGCTCGATGAGGTCTCGTTTGCTGATGACGAAGGCCAGCCCGACGGCGCTCACGATGCCGATCGTGGATCCGATCGTCGGACCGGAGCGACGTATCACGCTGATCCACGAGGTCGTACGAGCTTCCATCCACAGCATCGTGATCATGAAGACAGCGCAGGGGAATGCCACGCTGAGAAGGAACGGCGGGTACTGGACGATGAGCGCCGCCGATGCGAGGTAACCGCCGGCAAGGCCAAGGAGATACCGGTGTCGAACAGTCTTGCTTCGTAGGGACGCATGCACGACTGTCAGCAACATCAGAGCGTGCGCAGTCGGGAGGTAGGCCTGGCCTTGGAACCACCACTGGAAAAACGGCGAGCCAGCGAGGAAGAAACCAGCGAGCACACTGGATGATGGTCGCAGACCCCCGACCTGTTTGGCGAAGATGGAGGCGCTCACGAAGCAGTACGCCAGAATTCCAAACCACTTGAACGAGAAGGCTGACTCGACGTCGATGCCGGTGAAGAATGCGTAGTGCTGCGGCTCGAAGAACGCGGTCCAGCCTCGATGCGGAACATCGTCGATGATCGACAAGTCGATGCCATCTCGCAGAGAGGTGTTGACGCGCGGATAGTCCTGCTGTGATTGGGAAACGACCAACGTGGTCCAACGCAACCACTCATCGCTGCGAATTCCCCTGGGTTCACCGGCAAGTAGGTTCGGATCTTCGACCTCAGGGCCCTCGAATGCGTTATGGAAGGAACCGACCGACGATCCGCTGAGTTCGAAGACGGCGAGTACCGCAACAACGAAAAACATTGCGAGACTCAAGCCGACTTCGAATGAGGGTCGAGAGCGCTTTCGTGAAGATCGAGATTGCTTCGATCGGGCGTCGATCATCTGCCTGATCACCCGCGATCAAGGACGAGCAGAGACGAGCGAGGTTGTCGTGGAGAACGGCGCCGCTGGCGTCGCCCCTCGATGGTCCTGCACCGTCACGTTCGCAGCCGCCATTGCAGCCCGGTATTCCTTTCGGCTCGAATTGTCGAAGATGATGATGCCGTCAGGGGCGAGATGCGAAAGTGCGTGTTTGAAGCAGGTTGCTCGTGCCCGACCATCGATCACGATGATGTTGAACTCGCCTCCGACCTCATCGATGGTTCGAACGTATTGCTCGAAGTCAAAGTCGACGTTTCCGCGTTTGAGCGACGGGGCGTAGGGGCTCGCTCCCTTCGAAGTTGGCTCAACGACGTGAAGCGTCATGTGTTCGGGGGCCATCGCAGCCACGGTCGAGGCGAATTCTTTGTGGTGTTCGACCGAATGCAGTTCCTCGACTCGCTCAGCGAGCCACATGCTGGATGCGCCAGCACCCCATTCGAACGCTCGTAGCGGCCGGTCCTGCTGCTTGATCCAAGCGTCGACGGCATCCGCTCCCCGATAGGACCACCACGGAGCACCGAGGTTCACCAGTTCCTCGACGTTGTAGACGGCGAACTGCGACCGCAGCCAATGAATGGAACGGCGGTGGGTGTGACGGTCGAGCAGCCGAAGAAAACCGACGGAATCGAGCACCTTCCGAAGGGCCTGGATGATCCGTACGTACGGCTGAGTCAGCATCGAAGAATCGTACTTGGGTGCGCCGCCGAGGCAAGGGAGGGTGAGAGCTTCATCGACGTCGCCGTTGGGCGACCGCTCCTACGGCGGCGCCAGCGACGTCAGCGAGGATGAAGACGATGCGGGCGGTGATGGCGATGGCCAGAGCATCGTTCTGATCGAGAACGTCTGTCGTGAGGAAAACGAACGTGCTCTCCCGAATGCCGATGCCTCCTGGCACGAAGAACACGCCGAATCCGACGATCCATGCGGCTGCTGTGATCACGATTGCTTGCCCGAGGGCAATCTCTGCGCCAATCGCCGAGGCAATGATGTCCGTTGTGAGGCCAACCATCAGCCAGGCGGCGCTGTAAGTGAGCGTCGTTACGATGAGAGATCGTCCGTCCACGCCGAAGATGGCCACGAATGCTGGGTAGACGGCCAGGAGGCCGACCGCAGCGAGCAAGCGAAGCGCCAATGGCCAATCGACGTAGAGCATGACGGCCACCGAAGATGGGAGAGCAGCAAGCGCAAAGAAGATCAAAAGAGAATGTGTGACCGTGCGATACGCAGGGCGCCGACCGATCTCGTCAGCGGCCAACTCGCCTCGACCGACGAATGCCCACAAGCCGCCCGGCAAATACTTCGTGATTTCGCCGACGTAGTACCAAGCAACGATCGTCGGTAGCGAAGCAGTGTGCCCGGCCCGTCGAAGGAAGTCAGTCCAGCCGATCGCGATGAACGTCATTCCCGCTGCTGCAGTGAGAAACGCCACCGCCAGTTTGGGCTGCGAAGCACCGGTGAGCCGATCCGAAACCTCGTCGAGATTGGCTCCGAGCCGCCTGCTGACGAACCACACAAGGGCAACGACCAGCAACGTGACGAAAACAGACGAAAGAAAGCGTCGCGTTCTGCCGCGCCCGGTGGTTTCGTTCGTGGAGTCGTTCAGCATGGTCAGCGAGCCGGCTTTGCCTGCGATGCGTTCATCGCAGCGGCGACCGCGGCATCGAGTTCGGCGTGACACCGTGACCATGAGTATGCCGATGGCACCGCCTTGCAAGCCTCGATGAGCGTCGCAGCGAATTCGGGGTCGTTGACGATGCGACGCACGCCTGCTGCGATGGCTTGGGGCGTCGGCTCGACCACGAGGCCTGCTCCGGTGTCGTTGACGATGTCGACCAAGCCGCCACCGTCGGAGCAGACGATCAACGGGCGCTGCCACTGCATGGCTTCCAGAGCGGTGAGGCCGTAGTCCTCGCGGTAGGCAGGAGCTACCACGACCGAAGCGTTCGCATAGGCCTGGTTCCGGTCATCGTCAGAGACCATGCCGAGAATTGCAGCAGTCGACGGTGCGCCGTCGGCGGGTGCTTTGGTGTGGCGCGACGGTCGCATCCAGAGCTCGTCGACGTTGTTGATCCGGCTCGGTGAGGCCGTGAGCTCAGCATCGAGTGCTCGGACGGCGCCGAGGCGGCCTCCGCCGCCGATCAGTTCGACTCGGTGCTCGGTGAGGATCTGTGCCGCGGCGACGACGAACTCGGATCGCTTCGGCCATTCGTGGCGACCAACGCACACGACGGGTCCAGCGGGATTCCACGGCGGCGGATTGTCTGGGGCTTTGGTGAGCGGCGGTGCGTGCAAGAGCGAGACGTTGTCGGTGATGCCCCAGTATTCGTCGAGTCGACCAGCGCACTCTTGGCTACCTGCGAGCCAATGTCGGACACCTCCGAGCATGGTGGCATCGGTTGCCCTGACCACGCTGCTTGCCTCGAGATGAATCGCTTCGTCGACCTCGCCCAATTGGGCGAACGGATCCCGCAGGTCATAGAAGATCCTGGCGTGGTGGTAGAAGAGCGCCAAGACCCTGGGGTGATCAGCGAGGTAGGTCGGGGGCTGGGTGCTGAGGATCAGGTCGTAGTCGTCCAGATCGAGCCGTCGGACGTCTTCCAACAGCGCGAAGTAGCGAAAGAACTCGGGGTGCTCGGCCCAGTGTTCGACCGTGGCGGGGGTTCCCCACGACGACCGGGGAGTGATGAGTCCAGGGAAGCGCTCTTCGGTGACCTCGTGACCGCTGGCGACGAGATGAGCGAGGAGGCGGTCGAGCAGTCGCTCGAAGCCGCCGGCGACGCCCCAGTCGGGCTTGAGGACACCAATCTTGAGTTGGGTCACTCGAGGACCTCGAGTCGCCGTTGGAGGGCCCGGTTCTCGGCATGGAGATCTTCGATGGTGCGGCGAAGCTCGCGTTGCTCGGTCTCGAGTGCACGCATCGACACCGCCATCTGCTCGACGGCTTCGACGATGGCCTCGTTGTAGATGACCTGCTCGTTCGTCAGGGCATGGCCGACGCGGATCAGCGCTTTCTTCGGCCCGGTGAAGCGAGCGTCGGGTGGCAGCTCGCGTCCGATGTTCCTGTTGTCGTTGGCTCGCTTGAGCCGTTCGCGAAGTGCGGGATCCATGGAGACCTCCTGAGGAGATGGGGGAGTCAGACGAGCTTGGAGACCAACGAGCTGGATTGCCGCCAACACGGGATCATCCGACGGAGGCATCACATCGGACAAAACAGGGCGCGATGATGCCCGGGAACGCTCACGCAGCGGTCCGGGAGTGATGCCGAGGGTGTCCAGGATGCCGGTGGCCCACGAAACACCGAGCAGTTGCCAGTCGAACGCCTGCTCGACCAGCGTTCGGCCGGCCTCGGACCTGTGTCGGCCGACTTCGACGGCGCTTTCTGCAACTGTCCGGTCGATTGCGGCGGAGAAGGCATCGGCCGAAGGCTCAGCAACGACACAGTGCCGCTCGGGGTCGGCCAGGCCGCGCGCTCCGGTGAGGGTGCTGACGATTGGAGTTCCCACAGCGAGGTAATCGAACAACTTGAGGTTGCTCCCCCCGCCCGAGCGCATGGGATTGAGCGCCACGTCAGCACCGGCAAGCAGCGGCCACAGCAGTGATTCGGCGAAGATGGCGATCAACTGGACATTGTCTGGAAGCGTCTCATCGGCGAACTCGCTGGTGTGGCTTCCGGCAAGAATGAAGAGCCAATCCTGACGCTCGGCAGCCACTTCCAGCAACAGACGCGCCGCACTGATGTTGGGCGGATGCCAAGAACCGATGAACAGCCCGATTGGTCGGTCGTCGTCGACGGGAAGCTCGCAGAGAGCGAGCAGTTCGAGGCGAGCTCGTCGGTGTTCGTCAGGGGTCTTGAAGGGCAGCGCTGAGGTATCGACCCCGTTGCCCACCACGATGGTGGGAACGGCATCGGCGTGGGTGAGACCAGCGGCGTCCTCGGCGGTGCAGGCAGTCAGAACCGCTGCTTTCCGGCCGGCTTCGGCTTCGACGCGAGCAGTCTCGGCGAGCAGCCAGCGTCCGCCTGCAGTGTCGGGCAGGAGATCGGCTTTGAGGAGTGACTCGACATTCTGCGAGTCGTGCACGATCGGCGGAGCGTCGGCGGGCAGCGTTGGAATCAAGAACGGCTGCGTGCCGACAACGACGTCAGCTGCCTGGAGCTGCCGAGTGAGCTCGTCGCCGAATGCAGGGCTTGCTGCGCTGAGGCGAGCGGCCGTGATGTCGTCGACGGGCGTCTTGTCCATCGCGTAGAACATGTCGACTTCTGCTTCGAGCTGGGCTGCGCTCTTCGGGATCTCGACCTGGGTCAGGCCCACTTCGACCAATCGACGGCGGATCCGGCCTTCAGGACTGGTGTTGACCAGGACCGTGACGTCACACCGATCGGCCATCGCTCGGCTCTGGAACCGAGCGCGTCGCTGGCCCCCGCCGACCATGGGATCGATGGGGTAGGTCGACAGTGTGAGGACCCGAGGACGTTCGATCGATCCAGCGAGATCGTCGATCTCGTCGAGCAGTGTCATCGAATCGAGTTCCGCCCCGCGACGCTGTGCTTGCAAGCCGATCTGCCACCGGAGACGTGGCGAGCTGTGGAGGTGTCGCATTGCCCAGGCGAGCCGTTCCACAGTCGGCTCGATGACAAGACCATTCACGCCGTGCTCGACGATCTCGGTGATCCCACCGGCATCGTCTGGAACGACCAGTGGGACACCGGATCGCATGGCGTTCGCCCCGACATGAGACCAGCCGCTGGCGACGGAAAGCACAACAACCGATGACGCACCGAGCAACTCTTGCCGCTGCTGTTCTTCATCGATGTCGCCGAGGAAGTGGACCCGACGGTCGGCGGTTGATTCCTCGATCGAAGACCGAGCCGGGCCGTCGCCAGCGACTCGCAATTCGGCGTGGATGTCGGCGATCGTGCCAAAGGCGCTGAGGAGTAGCGGCAGCCGACGGTCGCTCTCGAACGCGCTCTCGGCAAAGACCACCAACCGAGGCGGCGTGTTCGCCGTTCCGAGGGGTTCCGGAGTGACCGGAGATGACACCAGGATCGGAGCGGCATGACCAACAGCTTCGAACCGCAGTGCCGCGAACTCCGAGAAGGCAACCACCCGACGAAGGCGCTGAGAGGACAAGACACACAGATCGAGCCGGTGCCGAAGCGTGGCGACGATGGCGCCGGCCTCGGCTGAACCAGCGTCGGCCAAGCTGGCCCGTGCCGTTGAAACAAGGGCGTCCAGGCTTTCGTCGATGGGGAGCTGATCGATGTCGACGAGTGAGGGAGCGAGACCGTTTGCAGACGAGTACACGACATGGCGTTCGTGAGGAACGAACCAGCCAGGGGCCGACCCCGAGATCACGAGATCAAGGTGGTTGGTGTCGAGGGCCAGCGCGTGTTCGATGACCTTCAGTTGCTGGTCGACATCACCATCGAGCGTTCCGACGTCGATCGATGTCACGTCGTGGCCTCGCTCCCGAAGCAGATCGCCGAGCCAGGTGAACGCAGCGCTGTCGAGGGCCCCACTCGGAGTGGCGAGTCCGATCTTCATGCCGGATCCAACGAACCAGATGTGCTGTCAGCGATGGCTCGCTCGATCAGGAATTCGAAGTAGGCGCCGTCGTCGCCACACCGCGCTCGCTCGAGCTGACGGCGTTTGGTTGCCGCCTGTTCCTCAGGTGATGCGGGAGCAGTCGCCACAGCAGCCAATGGCGGTCCAGGGTGCCTCTGCCGAACCTTGGACAGAGCGGTCACGCCGGAAGAAAGCTGGCGCGAAGCAATCCCGAGAATGCGGTTCACACCCATCGTACGATTCTAGTCAGCCGAGGGTCACAGCCGGTCGGCAAAGGAGTCGACAACGCGAAAGGCTGCGCCGAGTGGCGAGACGTGCCCGGCTCGCACATCGGCTTCGAGCTGTTCGACGCCTGTCTGCTCTCCCAGATCCGCGACGAGTTTCATGACGCCACCAGTCACGTCGCGGTGGAAAGCTCGGACGGCTTGATCTTGGCGGACGTTGGCCAGGCGGCCGCTCTGGTCGAGCGTCGACCATCGAGTGGCAAGCGCGTCCCAGGCCTCTGCAATCCCCGACCGCTCCTGCGCTGAGCAGAGCAGCACATCGGTTGGATGGTCGGGCCACTTCGGACGCACGAGCGAGAGCGCCGACCGGTAGTCATTCTGAGTGATCGTGGCAGCCTGCACGTTTGGGCCATCGGCTTTGTTGATGGCAATGAGATCAGCCATCTCCATGACGCCGCGCTTGATGCCCTGGAGGTCATCTCCGCCCGAGGGCGCAACGAGTAACAAGAAGAGGTCGGTGAGTTCGCTGACAGTTGTTTCAGACTGGCCAACGCCGACGGTCTCGATCAACACGACCGTGTAGCCAGCGGCTTCGCACAAGAGTCGGGTAGCGAACGTCTGAGCCCCTACGCCGCCGAGCACACCAGAACTCGGGGTCGAGCGGATGAAGGCGTTCGGATCACGCGACAGCGTTGTCATTCGTGTTCGGTCACCGAGGATCGACCCGCCGGTTCGTTGCGATGAGGGGTCGATGGCAAGAACAGCAACTCGCTCTCCCTGGCTGGTGAGGTGGCCGCCGAGCGCCTCGATGAACGTGCTTTTGCCGACACCCGGCGTGCCGGAGATGCCGATGCGCATGGCCCTGCCAGTGTGGGGAAGCAATTCGTCGATCAGCAGTGTCGCCGCCCGGGCGTGCTCAGGCCTCGTCGACTCGACAAGGGTGATCGCTCTTGCGAGCGCTGCGCGATCACCGCTCGAGATCTGGCTTGCGGTGGGAACTCGCACGGGCTGATCGTACAGGTGTGCGATCCAGCGGGCGACTCGCCATCGGGTTGTTCAGCTGCCGAAGCGCTGCTCGGCGTTGCCGATGTATTCGGGGCTACTGGCCAACTGTGCAGCGAGGGCAACCTCATCGCCGGTGGTGAGGTAGGTGGCCCAGAAGTCGCGGCCACCAGCATCGGGGGAGCGGCGCAGAAGCTTGTCGTAGAGACCATCGACCCGTAGACCACCCGACTCATACGAGCGGAACACTTGGGTGGAGAGCAGGCCGCGAGGTGCGCCGTTGTCGAGCTCAGTGACCCAAAAGGCACGGCCGCGAGCATCAGACGCACGGCGTAGGACCGCCTGGTACAAAGCGTCGATGAACTGCGGGTTCGTTCCGCCGACCGACTCGAAGTACTCGTCGGAGGCGAAGAAGCTCGACACGACCTGTGGAGCGGGCACACCAGCCTGCAGCTGGCTGATCCAGAACGCCCGGCCGCTGGCGTCTGGTCCACGGCCGAGGATGTCCTCGTAGAGATCATCGACGACCACGCCGAGCCACTCGTCGCTGGTGGCGAACGCAGTAGCGACATCGTGGGTGGTCATGTCGCTGCTCAGGCGAGCGCTCCAGAAGTCGATGCCAGCTTGATCGGCGTTGCGTTGAAGTAGATCGATGTAGAGCGCCTCGAGCCACGGCCCAACCCATGCCGCTCCGGCCCAATCGGTCTGAGCTGAACCTGTGCGCTGCTGGTTGCCAGCGAACATCGGCCAATCAGCTGCGCCGAGGGCCGTTCCTGTGCCGATCATCGAGACGACGAGCTTGTCTTGATTCGATGGGCCATTGCCTCCGAATTCGTGGAGCTGCTGGACGATGATCGTGGCTTCACCGTTGTGCTCTACGATCGTCGGTTGACCTCGCGAGACATAGCGGCCGGTGGTGAAGAGTTTGTCCTCTGCACGACCGTCGGTGCCGTTCATCACGATCACGTCGGTGTGGATGAACACCACGACTTCTTGTGCGCCGTCGTTGTCGACGTCAGCGATCGACGCTGGTGAACCGAAGGCGTTGAACGGCGAGTACGGACAGGTGAACGGATTCGGTTCGCCCGGGTTGCCGGCAAAGAGGCCACACTGCGACCACTTCAACCCACCGTTGTGTTCGTACGCCCGGACGAAACCGTCGTCAGTGGTGATCACGAGTTCGAGCTCGGGGTCGTTGTCGATGTTACCGACCGCGGGGGTCACGATGGTGAGGCCACCGGTGTCGACAGGCCACCCTGGTTCGAGCTGGCCGTTGGTGGCGTCGAGAACTCGAATGAGCTGGCTCGGCTGCTTGTCCCGGCCCTGAGCGTTGAAGAACATGCCAGAGCCGATGGCCACTTCGAGCTTGCCGTCGTTGTCGATGTCTGCGACCGCTGGGCTGGCAGTGATGATTTCGCCAGGCACGCAGTGATGCCACTTGGCAGAGCCGGTGTGCTCGTACGCCCGCACGGAAGCGCCGAACGTCTGGCATCCCACAGGGAGATGGCCGCCGTCGTTGATGTCTACAGCGATGATGATCTCGGCAAAGCCATCACCGTCGATGTCGGCGAGTGCGGGGCTGGCCCAGGTGGTGCCAAAGGTCTCGACGGGGAAGCCAGCGGTATACGACCCGTTGGTCTCGAAGACATGAAGGTGATGGCCACCGCCACCGACGACCACTTCGGGTCGGCCATCGTTGTCGATGTCGCCGATGGCGATCGACGAGTACACGTCGCAGGGCTTGCCAGGGGTGACGCACGTGCGCTGGCGGAAGATCTCGTTGCCGTTGCCTTGGAGTGCAACGACGTCGCCGTTGGAGGTGCCGACCACGATGTCGAGCACGCCGTCGCCGGTGAGGTCGGCGAGCGTCGGGGAGGAATGAATGGCACCGGGCCCGATGGTGAGGCGAAGCACCGTGCTGCCGTCAGGCCGCATGATGGACAATCGACCGTCCATGCCGCCGACGATGATCTCGGCCTCGCCGTTGCCGGTGACGTCGCCGTACGCCGGACTGCTCAGTGTTTCTCGGAGGTTGGCGTGGTCGACGTAGAAGTTGTTGAACGGAACGGTGATCGTGGCATCGACGTCGAGGTCGGCGTCAGCAGCTCCAGCGGGGACAGCGCTGAGGACAGACACAGCAGTGCCGAGCGAGATCGCTGCAGTCAGAACACGACGAAGAGAGGAGCGCATGAAGCCCAGTATCGGGTGATCTTGCCCAGACCTTGATGGGTCGATCTACTGACCATCAACCTGCGAGGACCCGACCCCAGGAGCCGATCGCAAGTTTGTGATCAGGCGGTGGAGGCGGCGGCGACGAGCTCGATGACGTCCATGGCTGCGTCACAGATGTTGGTACCGGGGCCGAAGATGGCGCCGACGCCAGCGTCTCGGAGCTTGTCGTAGTCCTGCGGAGGGATGACGCCACCGCATACAACGAGCACGTTGTCTGCGCCCGCCGTCTTCAATTCGGCGATGAGTGCGGGAACGAGGGTCAGGTGGCCTGCGGCCTGCGATGAGATGCCGACGATGTGGACGTCGTTGTCGACGGCGTCGCGAGCGACTTCGGCTGGCGTCTGGAAGAGCGGTCCGACGTCGACGTCGAAGCCGAGATCGGCGAACGCGGTAGCGATGACCTTGGCGCCACGATCATGGCCATCCTGGCCCATCTTCGCGACCAGCATGCGAGGGCGGCGCCCTTCGGTTTCGGCGAAGGCGTCGACTTTTGCCAGTACCGCGGCGAACTCAGCGTCGCCTTCGTAGGCCGCGCCATAGACGCCGGAGATGGTTTGGGTGGTTGCCTGGTGGCGCCCGAACTCGGTCTCCATTGCGTCGGACATCTCACCAACGGTTGCTCGGGCTCGTGCAGCGACGATGCAAGCACCAAGAAGGTTGCCGTCACCGGCAGCGGCTTCGGTCAGTGCCACGAGCGCAGCATCGCAAGCGGCCTGGTCGCGATCAGCCTTGACCTGGGTCAGCCTGGCAACCTGAGATTCGCGAACGGCGGTGTTGTCGATCGAGAGGACATCGACCATCTCGGGGTTCTCGACCACGTACTTGTTGACGCCGACAACGACCTCTTCGCCGCGATCGACCCGGGCCTGCTTCTTCGCAGCCGCTTCCTCGATGCGCAGCTTGGGCATGCCGGACGCAATGGCCTTGGTCATGCCACCGAGTGCATCGATCTCGGCCAAGATCTCTCTGGCCTTGTCGGCCAGATCGTTGGTGAGTGACTCGACGTAGTAGCTACCGGCGAGCGGGTCGACCGTGCGAGTGATGCCGCTCTCTTCAGCCAAGATCAGTTGAGTGTTGCGGGCGATGCGAGCGCTGAACTCGGTGGGCAGGCCGAGGGCTTCGTCGAAGCTGTTGGTGTGCAGGCTCTGGGTGCCGCCGAGGACGGCCGCCATGCCTTCGATCGTGGTTCGCACGATGTTGTTGTACGGGTCCTGCTCGGTGAGGGACACGCCTGAGGTCTGGCAATGGGTGCGCAACATCGATGATTTGGGGTTCTTCGGCTCGAACTGTGCCATGAGTTCAGCCCACAGCAGGCGGGCGGCCCGCAGCTTTGACACCTCCATGAAGAGGTCCATGCCAATGCCGAAGAAGAACGAGAGTCGCCCGGCGAATGCATCGACGTCGAGGCCCTTGTCGAGGGCGGAACGCACGTACTCGAGGCCGTCAGCGAGGGTGAAGGCGAGCTCGAGTTCGGCTGACGCACCGGCTTCGAGCATGTGGTAGCCCGAGATCGAGATCGAGTTGTACTTCGGCATGTTCTGCGCGGTGTATTCGATGATGTCCGCCACGATCCGCATACTCGGCTCGGGCGGGTAGATGTAGGTGTTGCGCACCATGAACTCTTTGAGGATGTCGTTCTGGATGGTGCCCGCCAGCTGATCCGGGGTGGCTCCCTGTTCTTCGCCAGCCACGACGTAGCAGGCAATGATCGGTAGCACGGCGCCGTTCATGGTCATCGACACCGACATCTTGTCGAGTGGGATTTCGTCGAAGAGGATCTTCATGTCCTCGACCGAGTCAATGGCCACGCCGGCTTTGCCGACATCACCTGTCACCCGAGGATGGTCAGAGTCGTACCCGCGGTGGGTGGCGAGGTCGAAGGCCACCGATAGCCCCATCTGACCGGCAGCCAGGTTGGCCTTGTAGAACGCGTTCGATTCCTCGGCGGTCGAGAACCCCGCGTACTGACGGATGGTCCATGGCCGGTTGGTGTACATCGTGGCCCGAGGGCCGCGGACGTACGGAGCAGTGCCAGGCAGCGTGCCGAGATGATCGACAGCGTCGAGATCGGCCTCGGTGTAGAGAGGCTTGACGTCGATGCCTTCGGGGGTGGTCACCGTGAGGTCTGCGAGGGGTACGCCTCGCAGCTCCTTCTCGGCAGCGGCATTCCATGAACTGAGATCGTCGGTCACCCGCACGATGCTAGGTGCTCGCCGCTGTTGCTACGAGTTGGCTCGGTCGGCGAGGAGCGTCCGGAGATGCTCGGAGAGGTGGCGGACCGCCTGCTCGGGGCGGGCTCGATCGGCAACAAGACGCCCAGCGGCGACCTTGGCCACGCGTTCGTCGTGGCTCCTACCCAAGGTGTCGATGGCATTGCCCATCGCTTGGGCAGTTGGTTCTGCCAACCACACCATGCTGCTCGTATTCGGCAGGCCTCGCGCACCCTGAGGCGTGGCGACGATTGGGATACCGAGGCTGAGTGGATCGATGAGCTTGAGGCTGGTTCCTGAACCGGTCTCTATCGGATTCAACACCACGTCGGCCATCGTCTGGATACGACGCAGGTCAGTGGGAGCAAAGGGACCGACAAGTGTCGCTGGGCCACCGTCGGCCTTTACGGTTCCGCCGATGACGACGTGGAGGTCCGGTCGAGCAGCAGCGAGGTCGTGGCACCGAGCCGCAGCAGCACGATTCGGCGGGTGATCTGAGCCGAGGAAGAGGGCAATGGGACGGCCACGATCGGGCTCGCCGAGATCGAGGAAGAAGCGTTCTCGTGACGATCGACGCTCCTCTTCGGTTCGAGCATCGATGAGATCGTTCGCCAGCGGATTGGGGGCGATGACGGTCGTCTTGTGGTCGGTGATCACACCGAGCGCCTCGAAGCGAGCCAAATCCTCTGCTGAGGTCGCACAGACCAGATCTGCCCGATCGATGGCTTCGGCCTCGGTCGTGGCCGCGAGATCGGCAATCCAGATCCCGCCCGGGGCCTCAGCGAAGAGCGCGGCTTTCAAGTCGGTTTCGACATTGTGCGCGTCGTAGACGACGGGGGCAGCGGTCGCTGGCACGGCATCGACGAGGAACGGGTGGCTCAGCATGACGACGTCGGCCTGTTCCACCTGAGCAGCGATCTCGGCGCTGAACGCGTTCGAGCATGGCCACAACTCTGCAGCGGCCACATCGTCGATCGGCGAACCAACGATCGACGCCATGGAGAAGTCAGCAGCGAGGTGGGCGCGACTGCGCCCAACCGAGACGTGTTCGACACCGTCGTTGGTTCGTCGACGACGGATGGCGTCGGGGCCGACTCTGTTGGTCAGGCTCAGGATCACCGGCTGCCATCCAAGGGAGTGCAGGCCGGTGGCCACACCGCGTAGCCGTCGCTGTCCGCCACTTGCGACCGGGTCAGCTGGGAAGGTGGAAACCATCACGATCCGGGGGCGATTGCCAGCGGCAACCACATCATCGATGAGGTCGAACATCGGCTGCCACGACGTGCCCCGCACGTCGTCTCGGGCCGACCTCCCCATGCGTTTTGCGCGGTCGGGATCCACGGCAAGCGAACGCATCGCTGCTGCGATCAGCGTGGGTTTCGGATGAACGATCAGACCGGTGCGGCCGTGCTCGAGTTGCTCGGCAACGCCACCGCTGTCGCTGGTGGTGATGACTGGCGTTGCGGCTGCCATTGCCTCTGCAGCTACGAGGCCGTAGTCCTCGTTGACTGGGGCGAGGGCGACGGCGAGAGCGTGGCAGAGGTGGTTCTGGAGTTCATCGTCAGAGAGGCGACCCACGAGTCGGACGCGCTCGCCAGCCAGCTCGGCCAGAGCGTTGCCAAGAGGTCCGGTTCCGGCGATCACCAACTCGACATCGGCCATACCCGGAAGTCGTCGAGCGACAGCGAACGCCTCGATGATCAGCTCGAAGCGCTTCGCACCGTCGAGGCGGCCGAACGTGAAGATGAAGGGCTTGGGGAATTGGCCGGCGCCCGTGTCGAGCACCGGCTCGACGTCGAGATCCACTTCGAGGTCGGTGAGTGGGGCGAAGACGGAGATCGGCCGGTTCGGATCGGTGTAGCCGGGGCGGTCGGCCACGGTCTCCGACATCGTTGCCTCCGCTGCCATCTCGTTGCGTCCCAATGTGTCGAGGCGCTGCACAACTGCTCGAGCGAATGGCCCGGGGAAGGCCATGACCGGATCGCCCCGCCGCTCGGCCGCTGCCTTTCTCGCCCACTCGAGGACCGCCGGGATGCTGGTGCCGCAGGCGTTGAGTTGGGCGGCGAGATCGTCCGAGATCGACGTCGGTAGGCCGGTGGGGTAGTGCTCGTACAGCCCGCGCAGTGGGTGGCTGAGGTGTCGAATGTGCCGGGGGTGGCGAACCACGAATGCGGGGTACTTTCCCGAGATCACGACGTCGAACCGTGAAAGGTCGAGACCATGCCACATGGCGTAGGAGTCGAGCACCTCTTCGAGATTTCCCTCGGGGCTGACGATGCCAACGAACTCGGCGTCGTGGCCGTGCGCGTTCAGCGACGTGGTCAGGGAACGCCATTGGCGTTCGTTCCCGCCCTCGACACCGGAAACGGGCAGGGGGCCGAGGACGCCAACCCTGAGCGGCCGATTCCGGGTCACGGGGGGCGAGGCTGAGCGTTCGACGCCAGCAACCGGTGCCGGATCCGTGCGGTGCTCATCCAGTGAGGCTCGAGAGATGGCGCGGTCGACGATCGCACTGAGCGCAGCATCCGCCGAGCCCTCGCTCGCCACGATTCGCTTCCCGCGCTGCTTCTCGATCCACCCCCGCAACTCCCGACTCGTTCGGTGGCGCTTGGCGGCATCGATGATCCACGCCTCCGCGACGAGTCGGCGTTTGCCTCGCTGAACAAATGAGGCCATCAGCGGTCGGGGTCGGAGAAGTTCGTGTACTTGCGCACCCTGGCGGCGGCTCGAATGGCAGCTGCTGCCCCTCGGCGGTGTTGCTGGCCCCGGGTCCAAGGGTCGAGCCAGTCAGGATCGAAGCGGAGCTCACCGATCGAGACCTCAGCACTTCGCCAGGCAACGATCCGTTCGAGGGCATCGGCATCAGAGCCAACGGGATCGAGTCCGGCGAACAGGCCCCCCTCGGCTTCGTGCTCAGGATGGTGATTCTCGAAGCGGATCGGATCGGGTCGCACGAAGAACGGCCACTGGTGCGGCCACTGTGGCCACGCAAGCGTGCGAAACGGCAGCGGCTCGCCGAAGCGGTCTGGTCGTTCAGCGGTGTTGATGTTGAAGTACAGCGACCATTCATCGACCAGCGCGCCGCCACCAACGCGATCGCTGAGCTCGAAGGCCCGCTTCCAGCCGTCGACTGTCATGATCTGCGGCATGTGGCTGCCATAGGCAAGTGTCGGCATGCCGAGCAGTTGGAGCACGCCGAGGGTGCGGATCTGGGCGTGGTCGTACGACGTCTGATCGCCAGGCCACTGCATCAGCTCGTAGAACCAGTAGCCGTGGTGGCGACCGTCCTCGCCGACGTAGTCGGTCAGCGGAATGGAGGTGAGCGGCCGGTAGTCGTCATCGCTCAGCATGAACGTGCTGGCGGTGTGGCCGCTGTCGACCATGGCCCGACGCAACGTGACGTTGCGTTCGACGTGACCGAGTGCAGAAATGCCGTTGGTGTCGAGGCCGGTGAGGTCGTTCTCGTCGATCAGCGTGAGTTGGTGGGGCCAGACGTCAACCGTGAGCGATCGCATCTCGTCGTGCTGGTGGCCCGGCGCACACACAACGGCATGATCGACCCAGGTCTGGCATCGGGCGACTGCTTGCAAGGTGCCAGCGAGCACGGTGGGACGATTGGAGAGATAAACGATCTGCACAGGCCGCTGACCTTACTGGCTGAGGGAACCCGCATCGGGCCACACGCCCGCCGCCGTCAGCGCACGCAACGTGTCCATCGCGCTGTCACCCCATGTCGGCCAGTCGAGTCGCTGGGGCCGAGGCCAGGCTGCTGGGTCACCGGCAAACGAGGCCAGGGCTTCAGCCCATTCGTTGGCGTCGGGGCCGAGCAAGACCGTCTCGTTCCGGCCGACCTCTCGCATCACGGGAAGGTCAGAACTCATCACGGCAACTCGCCGTTGCAGCGCTTCGATCACCGGAAGGCCGAAGCCCTCGCCGAGCGACGGTTGGAGAAGCAGCCCGCTGAGCTGCCAGAGGCTCTCGAGGTCGGCATCGCTGACACCTCGATGCCATCGAACCCTGGGATGGCGTTCGAGCCGACCGATGAGCTCGCCGGTGTTCCAACCGGGGCGGCCGACGACGTCGACCACCGGTGCGTCATCGCCGAGAAGGTCGAGCGCATCGAGCACGATCGAATGACCCTTGCGGGGCTCGATCGTGCCCACCATCAAGATGCCGCTGCCCTCGCTCAGCGGTGTGGTGCCTGTCTGGCCGAGCCGAATGACCGCCGGCCGTTCGGCGCCGAGTGACGCAACCGCGTCTGCGCTTGCGCTCGATACTGCGAGCAACGCCGAATCGGCGATCACGTGGGCCTCGAACCACGAGCGGAATCGGTCAACGGACTCGGTGTTGAACCACTCGGGGTTGGTGAGGGGCAGGACGTCGTGGATGAGTGCCGCTGTCGGAGAACCCCACCGAGCGAGCAGGTCCGCTCGCTGTATCGGAGCATTCCAACTGGCCTCGATGTCGATGAGTACCGACGTGGCGTTCGGACGAAAGCGTGGCTGTATTGGTGGAGCCGAGCGGACGATTCTGCTCTCGATTCGATGGGCCAGACCCCGGCGAGCCGATCCGTTCCGCAGCCGTTCGAGGCGGCGGCGATGGCTCGGTTGTAATCGAGTGAGCGTGCCGGACCGGCCATCGAGTGGGACGACGTCGACGAGTTCGCCGAGCGCGTGCCCGAGTTCGAGGGTGACTCGTTGGATGCCCGAGAGCGACGCTGTCTCCAGCGTGTTCGACACATCGACGCAAAGGCGGGCGGACATCGTGGACGAATGCTAGTCGGGGGTTGGTCGTGGCCGTCCTGAAACGGCCGCTTGGATCGACCCTGTCAGATTGGGGGAGCCGCTGCCGATACTCTCCCCCTATGCCTGGTCAGAAGAAGCACTTCGTCATCATCGGCGGTGGTCCCGCTGGGACCGCTTGCGCCACCTACGCAGCGCGTTTTGGTGCCGAGGTGACGCTGATCGAGAAAGACATCGTCGGCGGCGCCGCCCACTTGCTGGATTGCATCCCCTCGAAGGCGATGATCGCCACTGGTGGAGCGATGAACCAGATGAAAGATGCTCTCGACATGGGCTTGGCTCGCGTCGACGTCGATCTCGATTTCGATGCGCTCCGTGACCGGATCAAGAGCATCGAGAATCGGCTCGAGAGCTCGGTCAGCAACCTGCTCGAGAGCCAGGGTGTCAACATCATCGAAGGCACTGGACGTCTGAGTGGTCCCCACACTGTGGTCGTGGACCGTAACGACGGCGGCACCGAGGAACTGCATGCCGACATGGTGTTGCTGTCCACGGGCAGCCGGCCGCGTATTCCACAATGGGCTCCCGTCGACGGCAATCGTGTGCTGACCACCCGCCACGCCTACCCACCGCCCGAACTGCCCACCAAGCTCGTCGTCATCGGCTCTGGCGTCACCGGCGTCGAGTTCGTCAACATGTTCAGCGCGTTCGGTTCCGACGTCGTCCTGATCGTCAGCCGCAACCAGGTGTTGCCTGGTAAAGACGCCGAAGTTGCCGCTGTGCTCGAGCAGAGCTTCATGGACCGTGGTGTCAAGCTCGTCATGGGAGCGAGAGCCGAGCGGCTCGAAGTCGAGGACCAGACCGTCAAGGTCCTGTGCGACGACGGTCGAGTGATCGAAGGCTCACACGTGCTGCTCGCCATCGGTTCGATCCCCAACACCGAGAACCTCGGCCTCGAAGAAGCCGGAATCGAGTCGGAGTGGGGTTACGTCACGATCGACCACAACTGCGCAACCAACCACGGACACATCTACGCCGCTGGTGACATCTCGGGCAAGCTCCCGCTGTCGTCGGTTGCATCGATGCAGGGGCGCAAGATCGCTGAACACGCCATGGGTCTTCACGCCGGACCCCACCGCCACATCGACTACGAAAAGGCAGCCTCGGCCATCTTCACCGATCCCGAGATCGCCGACGTGGGCCTGGCCGAAACTGAAGCCTTCGCCGAGGGTCGCAAGATCCGGGTGACGAAGGTGCCGTTCTCGGTGTCAGCAAAAGCGCTCATCAACAACGACAGCCGTGGCTTCGTGAAGATCGTGTCTGACCCTGCCACCGGTGTGGTGCTGGGTGGCTCGATCGTGGGTCGGCATGCGGCAGAACTCATCGCCGTGTTGGCACTGGCTGTCACCGCCGGCCTCACCGTGACTGACCTGGTCGAGTCACTCTTCGTGCACCCCGCCCTCGCCGAAGTCCTCGGCGAGGCCGCCGAATAATCTCTGGGGTCAGGTCCTCACACCTCACAGCCGGTGTGTTTGTGGCTGTGAGGTGTGAGGACCTGACCCCAGGTGTGGCTACTCGATCTTGGCGACGATGTCGCCGCCGCCGACGGACTGGCCGGCTTCGACTGAGATCTCGGTGACTTTGCCTGCCTTTTCGGCGTTGACGTTGTTCTCCATCTTCATGGCCTCGAGCACAACGATCGTGTCGCCTACGGCAACTTCTTGACCAACTTCTACCACGACCTTGACGATGGTGCCCTGCATGGGAACAGCTACGTCGCCTGAACCGGAGCCGCCACCAGCGCCGCCGGAGCTGGAACGTTTCGGACGCTTCTTGGCAGCTGGTCCAGCGGCGGCACCTGCAGACTCGGGCACCCACATGGTGACCTCGAAACGCTTGCCGTTCACCTCTGTGGTGACCGACCGCTTGACCCGAGGCTCGTCATCGTCGCTGGCAGGGGCCACATCGGCGCCCACACCGGTGAGGTCGAGCACTTCCTCGACCCACTTGGTCGAGTGAGTTGCGGCCGCGAAGTCAGGGTGTTCGAGAATGGCGATGTCGGCCGGAATCGTGGTGGCCACGCCTTCGATCTCGAACTCTTTGAGCGCTCGAAGCGTGCGGGCGATCGCGATGTCTCGATCTTGGCCCCAGCACACGAGCTTGCCCACGAGGTTGTCGTAGTACTGGCTGATCTCGTCGCCGGCTTCGTAGCCGCCATCCCAACGAACGCCGAAGCCCGATGGAACCCGAAGCTTGTTGATCGGGCCGGGGGAGGGAAGGAACGCACCCTCGGCGGGATTCTCGGCGTTGATGCGGATCTCGATCGCATGGCCGGTCTCGACCACGTCGTCTTGGGTGAACGGGAGCTTGCCGCCAGCGGCAACGTGTAACTGCAAGGCAACGAGGTCGACACCGGTCACGAGCTCGGACACGGGGTGCTCGACCTGGAGACGGGTGTTCATCTCGAGGTAGTGGAACTCGCCGTCTTCGTACAGGAACTCGACGGTGCCAGCGTTGGTGTAATCGCAGCCGGCAGCGACCTTCAAGGCTGCCTCGCCCATTGCTTTGGCGATCTCAGCGGGCAGATCCGGAGCTGGCGCTTCTTCGACCAATTTTTGGTGGCGACGCTGTGCTGAACAGTCACGAGTGCTGAGGTAGACACCGTTGCCATGTGAGTCGCGTACGAGCTGGATCTCGATGTGGCGGGGCTTGACCAGGTAGCGCTCGACGTAGCACTCGTCGCGACCGAAGTAGTTGAGCGCTTCACGTTGAGCTGATTCCCAAGCGTCAGCTGCCTCGCCGGCGTTGTTGACGACCTTCATGCCTCGGCCGCCACCGCCGAAGGCGGCCTTGATGCAGATCGGCCAGCCGAACTCTTCACCGAACTCGATGACTTGCTCATGGCCAGCGAGGAATTCAGCGACTCCGGGAACACCGTGGACGCCTTCCTTCTCTGCTGCTTCACGAGCACTGATCTTGTCACCCATGACCTCGATGGCCTCGGGCGGCGGGCCGATGAAGGTGACACCGCGCTCGGTGATCGAACGAGCGAAGTCGGCGTTCTCACTGAAGAAGCCGTAGCCGGGATGGACCGCTTGGGCCCCCGAGCGCTCGATGGCATCGAGGATTGCCTCGGTGTTGAGATAGCTCTCTGCAGCGGTCTGACCGCCGAGTGCGTAGGCCTCGTCGGCCAAGCGCACATGAAGCGCATCTCGATCGAGTTCTGAATAGACCGCAACCGTGCCGATGCCCATTTCATGGCAGGCACGGATGACTCGCACGGCTATCTCTCCTCGGTTGGCGATCAGGACCTTCGAAAAGGTCTCGCTGGCAAGGGCGGGGTAGGACGCATCGTTCATCTGCACGCCCGTATGGTTAGCCGAGATGACGGCATCTTGGAAACCTTCAGCACGGACTTCTGGAAGGTTTCGTTCGGTTCGATTGGTCGCCGAAACCGGATCGACCAATCAGGACCTGGCTCTGGAGGCTTCCGAGGGGGCAGCCGCCGGCGCTGTCCTCATCACCAGACATCAAACTGCGGGACGTGGTCGGCAGGGTCGGGCCTGGTTTGATCGCCCCGATTCCAGCTTGTTGATGTCGTGGTCGGTCGACATCGACGCTGCTCTTGCGCCGCTGCTACCGCTCGTGACCGGAATTGCGGTGTGCCGAGCGGTGGAGTCGATCGTCGGGACCGACGCCGCCGCCTTGAAGTGGCCAAACGACGTGCTGGTCCCGAGCCACGGCGAGCGAAAGTTGGTTGGCATCTTGGCTGAGGTGGCCAGCACGCAGCGTGCACGAGATCAGCGGCCCGGATCTGGGGAGCTACGCGTGATCGTGGGCATGGGGATGAACATCGACCTCGCACTCGACGAGGCACCTGACGACGTTGCCAAGCGTGCAGTTGATCTGCAAACACTCACCGGTTTGGTGGTCGACCGCGCCGCGCTGGTCGACGCGTTGCTGGACGCATGTGAACAAGCCATCGACGAACTCGTTGGGTCGACGCAGATCGCTCTCGACCACTACCGATCTCGCTGTCTGACCATCGGCCGAGCGATTCGCTTCGAGACGCCAACCGGCGAACTCGAAGGAGAGGCGGTTGGGGTGGCCGATGACGGCTCGTTGGTGCTTCGAACTGCCGACGGGCATGAACATCTGCTCACCGCAGGTGATGCACATCACGTGGGGTAGTGGGCGATGTGTCTGCAGAAGGACAGGTTGGGCTGAACGACCCAGGTCGAAAGGCTCAGGGAGCGCTCAGGTCCGGACCCCTACGTGCCGATAGCTCTTCGTGCACACGTTGGCTTTCAAAACACGCGGTCGATCACCACGCGGTCGATCACAGAGTGATCAGCATCTGGTCGGGGCCGTCATTGCCGCAGCAATGCTCGCTGCCTCAGCGCTGAGCGCTCCGATCGCGGCGGGCGCAGTGGAAGAGCCGGCTGCTACGACCGCTCCGACAGTTGCGCCGGCAACGGCTCCAGCAGCGGATCCAACGACCGCTCCGACGACGGCTCCAACGACCGCACCGACCACCGTGGCCAGCACGTCGCCGACAACGGCTGGTGAAGGCGAACCCGCTGGCGAGGGTCAATCCACGACGACGATCGTCGACGGCGCCCCAGGCGATGAGTCAACAACCTCGATCGACCCCGACTCGCCCGAAGCCACCGATCCGCTGGTGGACGAAGGTCCCGCCGAGACCGTGCCAGATGTCAACGTCGACGTTCCCGACAGTCGCGGTCGCTACGCCGGCCAGCCCAACTTCGAGGAGGCCGAAGTGCTCTGGGGCAGCGTTCGTCAGGCTGAAGGGCGACTGGCCGAGGCCGAAGACGACCATCTGCTCGCCATCGCCACAGTGAAAGCACTCCGACTCCGGTTGAAGGAACTTCGCTCCCAGATCGACGGATTCAGCGAGGAAAACCGGGCCGCCGCAGCGGAACTGGCCGCAGCCGAAGAGCTGCTCGAGTTGCGAGCCCTCACGGCGTTCGTTCGAGGTGACTCGTTCGAGTCCATGACGTCGATCGATCATGACGCGATCCTGGCGTCGATGTCACAGCAGGCCATGATCGAATCGGTTTTTGGTCAAGACGAAATAGCGATCGCTCAGATCGAAGTGCTGAGAGAGCGTCTGAGTACAGAAATCGAGGCGACCTTCGACCGAGTCGACTTCGTCGAAGAGCTCGAGGCCGATGCCGTCGCCAAAGTAGATGAAGCGCTCGCCGAGATCGACCAGGCAAAGCTCGAACTCCGAGCATTCGAAGCAGGTAGCGAAGTCTTCATCGACGGTTTGGTCTTCCCTGTCGGTCCTGGTGTCGAAGTGCCGCTGATCGACTCGTTCGGTTTCCCTCGTATGACCGGTACCGCAGACCAGCACTGGCATGAGGGCATCGACATCTTTGCCCCGACCGGCACACCGCTGTTGGCGACCGAACGAGGTGTCATCACCCGAATCGGCACCGGTCGCCTCGGCGGCCTCAAGCTCTGGCTGCGGGGCGAGAGCGGTACCGACTGGTATTACGCCCACCTCTCCGCTTTCAACCCAGACCTCCGTGAGGGCGACCTCGTCGAAGCGGGCGATTTGGTCGGCTACGTCGGACAATCTGGCAACGCCGTCGGTACTCCGCCGCACTTGCACATGCAGATGCACCCCGGTGGCGGCCGCCCTATCAATCCCTACCCGTTGTTGAACATGCGACTCGAGCTCGACGCCGAGGATGCTCTAGCTGAATAACGGGCGCTGTGGCGTTCGAGCGAGGGTGAGGGCACTACGCTCCCACCCGCACCATGAACGTCTATCTCGGTATCTTTCTTGTTCTGTTCCTGATCGCAGCGAACGGTTTCTTCGTAGCCGTCGAGTTCGCACTCATTGCTTCGGACCGTTCCAAGCTCGAGGGCAGAGCCGCAGAAGGCAAGTGGTCGGCCAAGGTCGCGCTCGCAACGTTCCAACGACTGTCGTTCCATCTCTCCGGTGCGCAGCTCGGCATCACCATCACGAGCCTCGTGTTGGGCTTCTTGATCGAACCGCTCGTGGGAGAACTGCTGGATCCCTACGTCGCTCCACTTTTCGGCACCGGGTCAGGTTGGACCATTGCGTTGTCGATCGCCATTGCCACGGTGATGCAGACCGTGCTCGGCGAACTGATTCCCAAGAACCTGGCGATCGCTCGCCCAGAAGCCGTGGCTCAAACGCTCGCCCCAGCTGCTCAGGTCGTTCACGGCATTCTCAAGCCCTTCATCATGACCTTCAACGGTGCTGCGAATTGGACGGTGCGCCGCCTCGGCATCGAACCGCAAGAAGAGCTCAGCTCGGTACGCAGCCTGGAAGAGATCGAGTACTTGATTCGCTCCTCCGGCGAGACCGGCACGATCGCTCCCGATGCGGTCGAGCTGCTCAATCGTTCGCTTCGATTCAACGACAAAGATGTTGCCGACGCTCTCACGCCCCGTGTGCACGTCACGGGACTACCGCTCGAGGCCACCGTTGGCGACCTGGTCGAGCTCACACGCGAAAGTGGGCACAGTCGCTACCCGGTCTACGGCGATGACTTGGATGATGTCCGGGGCGTGGTGGACATCGCTGCGGTCTTCTCACTGCCCGAGGCCGATCGGTCATCGGTGCCCATCGAACGCATCATGCGCGAACCCACGGTGGTTCCCGAGACCCGTGAGCTCAACCATATTCTCGATGACTTTCGTCGAGTCGAGACCGACATGCTGATCGTCCTCGATGAGCACGGTGGTATGGCCGGTGTGCTGACCCTCGAAGACGTGCTCGAGGAGATCGCTGGCGATGTCGACGACGAATACGACGCAGCGACGCGTACGACCACCCCGCGGTTGGGCGTTTCGGTCGTGGCCGGCACGTTGCATCCCGACGAAGTAGCCGAGGCCACCGGATTCGAGATGCCCGACGACGGTGGCTACGAGACCATTGCTGGGTTCGTGCTCGATGTGCTCGGGCGTATCCCCGACGAGGGCGCAACCTTCGACGACCAGGGTTGGCAGTTCACGGTCGTCACGATGGACCGTCTCCGCATTGCATCAGTGCAGGTCGTTGCCCCCGATGACCAGATCATCGAGCAGGGACGGGTCGACGCATGATCTGGGGCAGCGGAAACGCCGCAGGATTGTCGACGGGTTGGTCGCTGACCGCTGCAGTTGTCCTGATCATTCTCAACGGCTTCTTCGTGGCGTACGAGTTCGCCATGATTGCAGCGAAGCGGTCAGCGTTCGAAGCAGCGGCAGGGGAAGGGCGCCGCATCTCCAAGGCTGCCGTCGACGCCATGTCCGATCTGTCGATGCAGTTGGCGGGTGCCCAGCTGGGCATCACCATGGCCACCCTCGGTCTTGGCTACGTCGGCGAGCCTGTGCTGGCTGGGGTGCTCGAGGGATGGCTCGAACAACAGCTGAGCGAGAACGCTCTGCGTGTCATCAGCTTCGTCATTGCGCTCTTCATCGTGTCGTTCCTGCATCTGGTGGTTGGGGAGATGGTCCCCAAGAACATCGCCATCGCCCGACCAGAGCCCACTGTTCGTTGGCTGGTGTTGCCGGCAAAGGCGTACGTTGGGCTTTTCCGTCCGATCATCTTGTTACTGAACACCTTGGCCAACCTCGGCTGCCGCCTGGTCGGCGTCGAGCCTCGCGATGAGCTCAGCGCATCGCATTCCTCGGCTGAACTGTCGTCGATCTTCTACATGTCCTCGATGGGCGGCGGCATCGAATCCGACAGCGCTGATCGCTTGCGGGGCGCGCTCGATTTCGCCGAACGTACCGTCGGCGATGCCGCTCGTCCGCTGGCCGAGACAGCAACGATCCCGCGAGGTGCCACGTTCGCTGCCGCTGAGCGAGCGATCGTCCAACACGGTGTCACCCGCTTGCCAGTGAGTTCGGTGACGCGTGGGGTCACGCGAATTGTTGGCTACGTCCACGCCAAGGATCTCCTCGTCGCCGATACTGATCGGCATTCGCCCATGCCTGACTCGCTTCGGCGAAACATGGTGGTGGTCGAGCCGTCCACCACGCTCGTCCAAGTGCTGCGAATGCTCAAACAGCAGCGGCTGCAGATGGCTCTGGTGACCGAGCAGAACGGTCCGGTTGGTGTGATCTCGATGGAGGAGATCGTCGAGGCGTTGACGGTGGAACCCCCAGAGCCCGAGGTGTCAAGCGTCGAATCCAGCCATCACTAGCCCTGTCGGTCTCGACACGTCAGCGCGTGGGCACATCACCACGTCGAGTGGTCGCTGTTCACCGACGGGGACCGCCGGCTCTCGTCCCCGCTATCGTTTCGGTCGTGTTCCCGACCCGTGCTCCCTGCGCTTGGCGACAGGTCATCTCTGTCCTCATCGCCAGCGTGTCGACGTTCATCGCCGTGCTGGTCGGGGTTCCCGTGGTCGATGCGCAGGAGACTCCGGGCTTGGAAGAAGCCAGAGCCCGGGCGCTCATCCTCACCCAAGAGATCAACGACACCGAGGTCATACTGAGCGATCTCGAGACCGATATCGCCGAAGCTGCGTCGGCTCGTGAAGAACTCTCGAGCGAGCTCGTTGGGTTGAGCGATCGAGTGGCAATCGCTGCAATCGATGCGTTTGCTCGGCCAGAAGCCAATCAGAACATGCTCTCGGGGACCGACCTGTCGGCCACCATGCGGGGCGAGGTGCTCGCCGATGCTGCGCTTGGCGTCGACACCGATGCCATCGAGGACTACCGCAGCCTCTTCGAGGATCTCTCCGTGCTCGACGCCACCCTGGCCGAGGCCACCGCCGCTCAGGCCGCAGCCTTTGACGACCTCCTCACCGCTCGGGCCGATCTCGATGTCGAGTTGGCTCGACTCGAAGAGCTCGAACGGGAACGTCTGGCCGAGGTCGCTCGTCTCGAGGCACTCGCCCGTCAGCGAGCGGCTGAGGAAGCAGCAGCTCGCGCCGCCGAGGAAGCGGCCATCGCTCGTGCGACTCCCACCACCACAGCGCCCGACGACAGCCCAACTGACGACAGCCCTACCCAAGATGGTGAACCAGCGAATTCCGACGGTTCGAACCCAACCCCAGTTGCTGCAGCTCCAGCAGCAGAGGCCGCACCGGCTGGTGGCTTGCTCTCCTACTGTCCAGTCCAGGGAGCGGTGTCATTCATCGACTCATGGGGCTACCCACGTTCTGGCGGCCGCAGCCACAAAGGCGTCGACATGATGGCCTCGATCGGCACGCCGATCGTTGCCCCGGTGTCGGGATCGGTGTCGCATCGCTCGAACCGCGTGGGTGGACGTTCCTTCCACCTCAACGGCAACGACGGCAACTACTACTACGGCACACACCTGTCGGGCTACGGCGAGTCCGGCACGGTGGCAGCAGGAACGGTCATCGGCTACGTCGGCGACGATGGCAACGCCAGGGGCATACCGCACCTGCACTTCGAGATCCACCCTGGTGGCGGCAGCGCCATCAATCCGTATCCGGCCGTTCGGGCTGCCTGCTGACCGCGTGCTACCAAGTGCCGATGGCCTCGCCGGGAGTTGACGAAATTCAAGGGCGCTACGATCGCGAGGCCCATCCTGCACGACAGCGACTTCGCCGAAGCCAGGCCTCGATTGGCCGGGCAGTTCGGCGAAGCCCTGGCGGCGATCCACACGATCGATGTCGGCGAGCTCGCTTGGCTCGAAGACGACGACGAGCTCGACAAGTATCGGCGGATTGCTGACGAGCTGGAGCTGGCGCGCCCGGCTTTCGAGTTGGCGTTCCGTTGGCTCGAAGGTCACCGGCCAACCGCTGGAGAGCGTGGCTTCGTGCACGGCGACTTCCGGCTCGGGAACATGCTCATCGACAGCGAGGGTTTGGCGGCGGTGTTCGACTGGGAACTGGCCCACATCAGCGACCCCATGGAAGACCTGGCTTGGCTGTGCGTCCGGGCGTGGCGCTTCGGCGGCACGCAGCCAGTGGCCGGCCTCGGGAGTTACAACGAGTTGCTCGAGGGGTACGAGCGAGTGACGGGGACGCCCGCTGATCGATCGGCACTTCGATGGTGGGAGATCATGGGATCACTGAAGTGGGGGATCATGTGCGGACTCCAGGCCAACGCCCATCCGTCCGGCACATATCGCTCGGTCGAACTGGCAGCAATCGGACGCCGCATCGTCGAGCAGGAACAAGATGTTCTGGCTTTGATCGATGCCACCGAGACCGAGGGCGCGTCATGAAAGCACCGACCACGGCCGAGTTGATCGAAGCTGTTCGCGAGCGAATGGATGAGGCCGTCGAGCGGCCGATCGGCGGTTTTGAGGCCCGCGTGGTTTCGCAATGTGCTCGCCGTTGCGAGCGTGAGTTTGTGCTCGGTCCTGACGTCGCTGTCGACCGTGTTGCGTTGCTCGCCGATTTCGATGCTGTCGACGATGAAGCGCTGGCTGCATCGATCCGCTCCGGCGCCCACGATGGTCAGGCTGAGGAACTGCGGGCCCGGCTGCTGGTGCTGGCCGAAATGCAACTCGACATCGACAACCCACGGTGGGTCCACGGGTCGGGAACTGATTGAGCCAGACGCAGCGACCGATTAGGCCCATCTGGCCCGGTCGAAAGAGAAATTCGGCCCAACGCTCAGAATCCTGACCGGAGACCCGACGAGAAGGGGGTGACTTCTCTCCCACAGGTCACCGGTCTTCGACGTACGCGTGCGCTTGCTCTTCTTGCGCTTCTGTTCGGTTTCGTCGCTGTCGCGGTGCTCGCTGCCTCCTACTTCTTCCACACGTCGAGCATCAATGTCGCCGCGCTCACGTCCTCGGACGTCGCTTCGAACTTCGATGAAGATGAAGGAAGCGTCACCATCGAGTTCTACGACTCCCCGGTGGGCGGCGTGGCCACCGGTGTGATCGACGTCGACGCAGACGATGTCTCGTTCGACGGCCAGCTCTTGCAAGTGACGATCTCTGAACGCACGCGCAAACTCCCCGCAGGCACCTACCTGCAACTCTGTATCGACGGTGCAGGCGACGGCAACGCAGCGTGTGTTGGCGGCGCTGACCTCGATGAACGGGAACTCGACCAGGTCTCGTGTTCGCGAGTGGTCTACCGCTCGGAACGCTCGTGGCTCAGCGCCACCGCTCCGGCGTTCGTTGACATCCGTTGCACCGAGGTGCAGGGCTCGTTCGCCCTCCTCTTCAGCGATGACGCGTCGGTCTTGATCGACGGCGAGGAACTTTCGCTCGAAGACGAACTCACTGATCTCAGCGAACTCGTCAACCAACACCTCATCGAGTTCGGCGATCACGATCATGACGGCGATCTTGTTGTCTCCGGCACGGTCAAAGCGCAGGGCCAAGGTCACGAAGAGGATCAGCAGCTGTTCCTCGACGGTACGGACTTGATCATCTCCGGGGGAAATTCCATCGACCTCAGCGAGGCGTGGCCGAGTTTCCCCGCCAACACCGATGACCAGGTCGTCAGCGCTGACCTCGTGGGCACCGAACTCCGTATCACACTCGAAAGTGGTGGCACTGCGGTCGTCGACCTCTCGTCGTTGACCCAGGACACCGATGATCAGATCCTCGATCTCACCGGTGACGATCTCATCCTGAGCAACGGTGACAACGCCGATTCAGTCGTCGACCTCACTCGGTACCTCGACAACACTGACTCGTTCAGCGAGGTCGTCTGCGCAGTCGGTACTCCGCAGGTGCTCATGCTCGACGGTCAGGTGTGGAGCTGTGTTGATCCCACCGATGTCGAAACTCTGACCACCATTGGCTTTGATGCCGCCAACCAGACCATCGACTACGTCGATGAGGACGGCGTCGTCACCTCGATCCCGATCACGGCGCTCGAAACCACGACGCTGGTCAACAACACGCTGGCCATCGGCAACATCATCGGTACCTACACCAATGAGGACGGCACCGTTGTCGATCTCGTCGAGAGCGTCACCACGCTCGTCGACAATGGCGATCAGACCTTCACGTACACCAACGAAGCTGGCGCAGCCTCGACCCTCGACGTCACCCAGCTCGAAACCCTCACCATGCTCACCAACACCATTGTTGGTCACCCGATCGGTACCTACACCGATGAGGACGGCAATCAGTTCGTTGTCAACGAGACCATCACGACGCTCACGCAGAACGCCGATGGCAGCTACACGTTCACCAACGAAGATGGTTCCACGACCGACCTCGACGTCACTGAACTGGAAACGCTCTCGACCCTCGCCAACGTGCTCGCATCCGGCAACGTGATTGGCACCTATACCGATGAGGACGGCACGAGCATCGACCTTCTCGAAACGGTCACCTCGCTTGCCGACAATGGCGACGGCACCTTCACGTTTCAGCATGAAGGAGGGTCGGCCACGACCCTCGATGTGGCGGATCTCGAAACGCTCACTTCGGTGACGAACGTGCTTGCTGCTGGCAATGTGATTGGTACGTACACCGATGAGGATGGCGTCAGCATTGATTTGTTGGAGACCGTCACGGAGTTGACGAGTGCTGGTCAGGACATCGTGTTCACTGACGAGAACGGTGTTGACACCACGATCAGCATCACCGATCTCGAGACGCTTTCGACCGTGACGAACGTCTTGGCCGCTGGTCACCTGATCGGTACGTACACAGACGAAGACGGCACCACGATCGATCTGCTCGAGTCAGTCACCGAACTCACGAACGTGGGTCAGGACCTTGTCTTCACCGACGAGAACGGCGTTGACACCACGATCAGCATCACCGATCTCGAGACGCTTTCGACCGTGACGAACGTCTTGGCCGCTGGGCACGTGATCGGTACGTACACCGATGAGAACGGCACGACGATCGACCTGTTGGAGACCGTCACTGGCTTGACGAATGTCGGCCAAGACCTTGTCTTCACCGACGAAGACGGCGTTCCCACGGTGATCAGCGTCACCGACCTGGAGACCTTGTCAACGATGACCAATGTCCTTGCTGCTGGCAATGTGATCGGTACCTACACCGATGAAGACGGCACCAGCGTCGACCTTCTCGAGACGGTCACGCAGCTTGCAAGTGCTGGCCAAGATCTGGTGTTCACCGATGAGGACGGCGTCGTGACCACGATCAGCATCACTGATCTCGAGACCCTTTCGACGGTGACCAATGTGTTGGCTGCTGGCAATGTGATTGGTACCTACACCGATGAGGACGGCGCAACGATCGACCTTCTCGAAACCATCACGACGCTCGTCCAGAACCCAGACAACTCCTATACGTTCGTGAGCGAGGACGGCACCACGACCGACCTCGATGTCACGGATCTCGAGACGCTGTCGACGGTGACCAATGTGCTTGCTGCTGGCAATGTGATTGGTACCTACACCGATGAGGACGGCACGTCGATCGACCTGCTGGAGACTGTCACTGCTTTGGCAAGTGCTGGTCAGGACATTGTGTTCACTGATGAGGCCGGTGTTGATACCACGATCAGCATTGCTGATCTGGAGACGTTGTCGACGGTCACGAACGTGTTGGCTGCTGGCAATGTGATTGGTACCTATACCGATGAGGACGGCACCAGCATTGATCTGTTGGAGACCGTGACCGGGCTGGCGAGTGCCGGCCAGAACCTTGTCTTCACTGACGAGGACGGTGTTGATACCACGATCAGCATCGCTGATCTGGAGACGTTGTCGACGGTCACGAACGTCCTTGCGTCTGGCCACACCATTGGCGTGTACACCAATGAAGACGGGGCCTCGATCGACTTGCTCGAGACGGTCACGACGTTGGTGCAGAACGCTGACGGCTCATTCACCTTCACCGGTGAAGACGGCGCCACGACCGACTTCGATGTCACCGATCTGGAAACGCTCACAACGGTCACGAACGTGTTGACTGCTGGCAACCGCATTGGTACCTACACCGATGAAGTCGGCAACACGGTCGACCTGCTCGAGACGGTCACTTCGTTGACCCAAGCAGGGTCGACCTTCACGTTCGCTCATGAGGATGGCTCGACCTCGACGGTCAACGTCGCCGACCTCGAGACTCTTTCGACGGTGACCAATGTCTTGGCATCCGGTCACCTGATCGGCAGCTACACCGACGAGGACGGCACCACCACAGATCTTCTGGAGACGGTGACGAAGCTCGAACGCAACGGTCAGAACTTGGTCTTCACCGACGAGGCCGGCACAGCGACCACGATCTCTGCCGCCGACCTCGAGACGCTGTCGACGGTCACGAGTGTGTTGGCTGCTGGCAACGTGATTGGTGTCTACACCAACGAGGACGGTGCCACGATCGACTTGTTGGAGACGATCACGACGCTGGTGCAAAACGTTGACGGTTCGTTCACGTTCACCAACGAGGACGGCACAGCGACCGATCTCGATGTCACTGATCTGGAGACGCTGTCGACAGTCACGAATGTGTTGGCTGCTGGCAACGTCATTGGTACCTACAGCGATGAGGACGGTGCGTCGATCGACTTGTTGGAGACGATCACGACACTGGTCGAGAACCCCGATGGCTCGTTCACGTTCACCAATGAAGACGGTACCACGACCGACCTCGATGTCACCGACCTCGAGACGTTGTCGACGGTGACGAATGTGCTCGCCGCTGGCCACCTGATTGGTACCTACACCGATGAAGACGGTGTCAGCATCGACCTGCTCGAAACGGTCACGAAGCTCGAACGCAACGGTTCGAACATCGAGTTCACCGATGAGAACGGCGTTCTCACAGCGATCGACGTCAGCGATCTCGAAACGCTGAGCACGGTCACCAATGTGCTCACCAACGGCAATGTGATCGGTACCTACACCGACGAAGCCGGTTCGACCATCGACCTTCGCGAGACGGTGACCGAATTGGTGGCGAACCCCAACCAGACCTTCACCTTCACCCACGAAGACGGCTCGACCTCGACCATCAACGTCAAGGACCTCGAGACGATCACCCAGATCACCAACGTGGTTGTCACTGGCAACTTGATCGGTGTCTATGAAAACGAAGCGGGCACGCTCGTCGACATCCGTGAAACGGTGACCGGCATCGTGGTCACGAGCGCTCAGGAGTTCACCTACACCGACGAGCTCGGAAACGACGTCATCGTTGACATCGCTGACCTCGAGAGCATCAGTCAGATCACCAACGTCATTGCGAACGGGCATCGAATCGGCACCTACACCGACGAGAACGGGACCACGATCGATCTCCTCGAGACGATCACCCAGGTCACCGCCAACCCGAATGGCACCTTCACCTTCACCGATGAAGACGGCGTTGACACGATCATCGATGTCACTGATCTGGAGACGCTGACCACGATCACCAACACGATCGTTGGTAACCCGATTGCCACGTACACCGATGAAGACGGTGGAACGTTCGAGATCAACGAGACCATCACCGAACTCGTGTCGAACGGCGATGGCACGCTGACCTACGTGGACGAGAACGGCGAAAAGAACATCGTGGTCATCGACGACGGGAACCTGTACCCCGTGGTGACGATCTACGAAGAGTTCTACGCCGGCGGCACTGACAACGGAACCACGCAGTCGTGGGGTCGCAACCTGAGGATGGGACGAACCGGCACGGGCCAGTGGACGGTCTCATTCGGCTCCCCGCACCCCGATGGAACGAACTACGCCATCAACGTGTTGACCCAGGAGGACAACGTCAACCGCGACAGCGTTCTTCCATCGGTTCTGCAGGGCTCCAAGACGGCAAACGGGTTCAGACTGTTCCTGGCCACGGGCGACAATGGATTGGCCGCCGACCCCTTTGTCGACACACCGTTCACGGTCTCGATCAATGCACCGGTGAGAGTGTTGACCGAGAACCCCTAATTCGAGCGGTCACGCAGGAGTGACTGAGCGGTCAGGCGCCGATGACGGAGTAACCTCCGTCGACGTGGATGATCTGGCCGGTGGTCTGAGGGAACAGGTCGGAGAGCAGAGCGCAGCTGGCTTTGGCAACGGCTGAGGAATCGGTGACGTCCCAGCCCAGGGGAGCGCGTGCTGCCCACTCATCTTCGAATTGCTTGAAGCCGGGGATCGACTTGGCGGCGATGGTCTTGATCGGACCGGCTGCAATCAGGTTGCAGCGGATCTGTTGGGGGCCGAGTTCGCGGGCGAGGTAGCGATTGAGCGACTCCATGGCGGCTTTGGCCATACCCATCCAGTTGTAGGCCGGCCAGGCGTGGGTGGCATCGAAGGTGAGCCCGACGATCGACCCGCCGTTGGGCATGAGGGGAACGACGATGTCAGCAAGGCTGCGTAGCGAGTAGGCCGACACCTCGACAGCCACCGAGACGTCATCCCATGTCGCACCAAAGAAGTCGTCGCCCAAGCAGGCCTCGGGGGCGAAGCCAATCGCGTGGAGAGCGCCGTCGACCCGGCCCCATTTCTCGGTGAGGCGGGCACCAACGGCGGTGCGGTCTTCGGCGTTGCTGATGTCGAGTTCGAAGATCTCGGGCTCCACGGGCAGTTTGCGAGCGGTTCGCTGCGTGAGCCGCATGGCTCGTCCGAAACTGGTGAGCACGATCTCGGCGCCTTCCTCTTGCGCCATCTTTGCGACGCCGAAGGCGATCGAGTCATCGGTGAGCACACCGGTGATGAGGAGTTTCTTGTCGTCGAGGAGTCCCATGGTGGGGTCAGACTCGCACAGGGGCCGTCGGGTTACGGCGACCGAAAGTGAAGTTCTGCGATTCAGCGATGGACAGCTAGCCTCGCACGGGTGAGTTCCGCTGAACCCCTCCGTTTGTACGACACCGCCAAGCGTGGGGTCGTGCCCTTCGAGCCCGGCCCCATCGTGACGATGTACACCTGCGGTATCACGCCGTATGACGCAACCCATCTCGGACATGCAGCGGTGTACATGGGCTACGACGTCCTGCAGCGCCGTTTGCGCGACCGCGGCCATGAAACGCGTTGCGTCCGCAACGTCACCGACGTCGACGACGATCTGCTGCGTAAGTCACGCGAAGTCGGCATGCACTACCTCGATCTCGCAGCGGCTGAGACCGCTCGGTTCGATGAGGACATGATCGCCCTCGAGATGCTGCCCAGCTTCAGCGAGCCGAGAGCCACCTCTGCCATTGCCGACATCCGTGGCTTCATCGGCATGGTGCTCGACAACGGTCACGCCTACGAAGCAGGCGGCGCGGTCTACTTCGACATCAGTACCTACGACGACTTTGGTTCCGTCTCTGGTTACGACCGAGCGACCATGCTCGAATTCGCGGCCGAGCGCGGCGGAAACATCGAAGATCCGAACAAGAAGGATCCACTCGATTTCGTCATGTGGCAGCCATCCGCAGATGGCGAGCCCGCATGGGAATCGTTGTGGGGCCCCGGACGCCCGGGCTGGCACATCGAATGCTCGGCGCTCGCCATGCGCGAACTCGACGAGACCATCGATCTCCACGGCGGCGGTAGCGACTTGATCTTCCCGCACCACGAGTGTGAGGCAGCACAATCCAAAGCAGCGACAGGTAAAGCGTTCGTCCGTCACTGGATGCACCAGGCCATGGTGCGAATGGACGGCGAGAAGATGTCGAAGTCGCTCGGGAACCTCGTGTTCGTCAGCGAGCTTCGCAAAACCTTCGACACGAGGGCGATCCGCCTCGGCATCATCAACAACCACTACCGCACCGAGTGGGAATGGGACGAGCAGATCATGCCGAGTGCTGCTGCTCGTCTCGACAAGTGGCTGGCCGCTGGCCAGGGCGTTGGCGCGCTCGAAGAGGTTCGAGCTGCTCTCGACAACGATCTCGACACTCCTGGAGCAGTGGCAGCAATCGACGCCGCAGCTGCACGGGGCGAAGGCATCAGCCAGGCAGCCATGCTGCTCGGCGTGCGGATCGACTGAGCGTTCGCATTGACTGAGTGCTGTTGTTCGTTTCTGGACGATGAACTGACCGAAACGGCCCTGTGTGAGTCCTCGAAAGGGGACTAAGGTCGTCAAATGCTCGCAGCAGAACTCCCCGAGAACATCGGACGGCTCCAGCCTGTTGCGATGAAGGTGTTGCGTCCGATTTTCCACCGCCTGTGGGACATCGAAGTCGAGGGTCTCGAACACTTGCCGACTGATGGTCCGGCGATCTTCTGCCCGAATCACGTGTCGGTCATCGACTCGTTCATGCTGCCTGCGGTGTTGCCCAAAGCGCTCACCTATGTTGGCAAGGCCGAGTACCTGGAGGACTGGAAGACCGCCAAGCTGTTCCCGGCCCTGGGAATGATCCCGATCGACCGTCGTGGTGGCGATCATGCAGCGTCGGCTCTCGATGCTGCACGCGCCGTGCTGAAGGGCGGCGGCTGGTTCGGCATCTATCCAGAAGGCACCCGCAGCCGTTCAGGCAAGCTCCACAAGGGCCACACCGGGGCTGCTCGTCTCGCTGTCGAGACCGGAGCGCCGATCTATCCGGTTGGGCTCATCGGCACCCGGGAGATCCAGCCTCCAGACCAGACGCGGCCGAACTTCTTCGAAAAGGCCACGGTCAAGATCGGCCGACCGATCTCGACCGACCACATCAAGGTCGGCGACCGTGCGGTCTACCGTCAGCTGATCGACGAGGTCATGTTCGAGATCCAGGGCCTCTGCGGCCAGGAGTACGTGAACACCTACGCCGGTGCCAAGGCCGCACCGAAACCGGCCGCAGCGCCAGCGATCACGCCGAGGATCGTCGACACCGAGATGGACATACCTCGCCGCTCGAGCGCATCGGTGCTCACTCCGCGGCCGCTGGTCTCCACACACTGAGCGTTCCGGCGTCATATATTCGGTCAGGAGCGAGCACTCCCAGACCTACACTCCCGCCGTGGCTGACATCTCATTGACGCTCCCCGACGGATCTGCTCGCTCGTTGCCTGAAGGCGCGACTGTGGCCGACCTCGCCGCAGACATCGGACCCCGGCTCGCCAAGGACGCTCTGATCGGCGTTGTCGATGGCGCCGAAGTCGACATGACCGAACCCTTGGCCGACGGTGCCGAGGTCGAGATCGTGATGCCAGATTCTGATCGAGGGCTGCACACCTTGCGCCACTCGACCGCCCACGTGTTGGCCCAGGCGGTGCTCGAGCTCTGGCCCGGAGCGACCTTCGCCATTGGTCCGGCGATCGAGAACGGTTTCTACTACGACTTCGAGCTGCCCGACGGCCAGACCTTCGCCGATGACGACCTCGAACGCATCGACGCCAAGATGCGCGAGATCATCAAGGCTCGTCAGCCCTTCGTTCGCTCGGCGCTGCCGGCAGCCGAGGCCCTCGAACTCATGGCCGAGCACGGCTACAAGCGAGAGATCATCGAGGCCGTCAGCTCTGGCGAGCGGGCCAGCGCCAACGAGATGGCGGGCGAAGCCGATGGCGATGTCATCAGCTTCTACCGAAACACCGATGCATTCGTCGACATGTGCATGGGCCCGCACGTGCCCCACACCGGACACCTTCGTCACTTCAAGCTGATGTCGGTCGCCGGTGCGTACTGGCGCGGTGACGAGAAGCGTCCGATGCTCCAGCGCATCTACGGCACTGCGTGGGCCGACAAGAAGCAGCTGGCCGAGCATCTGCACCGCCTGGAGGAAGCAGCGAAACGCGATCACCGCAAGCTGTCGAGGGAGCTCGATCTGCTCTCGTTCCCGCGTGTCCTGGGTGGTGGCTTGGCGGTGTGGCACCCGCGAGGCGCCATCGTCCGCAAAGTCATGGAGGACTACAGCCGAGAGCGTCACCTCGAGGGTGGCTACAAGTTCGTGGTCACGCCGAACCTGGCGAACGGCGAGCTGTTCGAGACCAGCGGACACCTCGACTTCTACGCCGATGGCATGTACCCGCCCATGGAGATGGACAACGGGACCTACTACCCGAAGCCCATGAATTGCCCCATGCACTGCCTGATCTTCGACGACTCGCAGAAGTCGTATCGAGAGCTGCCGCTTCGTTTGTTCGAACTGGGCACCGTCTATCGATACGAGCGGGCCGGCACGTTGCACGGGTTGATGCGTATTCGTGGCTTCACCCAGGACGACAGCCACATCTACTGCACCCAGGAGCAGCTGGCCGACGAGATCGCCGGCCTGCTCGACTTCGTGCTGTCGGTCCTTCGCGGCTTCGGCTTCGAAGACTTCGAGTTCAAGCTGTCGACCAGGGATCCCGAGAAGTCGGTCGGTACTGACGACATCTGGGAGCACGCGACCGAAGCACTTCGCTCAGCTCTCGACAAGCACGGCCTGGCCTACGACATCAAGGAGGGCGATGCCGCCTTCTACGGCCCCAAGATCGATGTCGACGTCAAGGACGCCATTGGTCGAGCGTGGCAGCTGTCCACGATTCAGGCCGACTTCAACCTGCCCGAGCGCTTTGGCCTCGAATACGTCGACTCTGACGGCGAACGCAAACGCCCGATCATGTTGCACCGTGCGTTGCTCGGATCGATCGAGCGTTTCTTTGGCGTGTTGCTCGAGCACTACGCCGGCAATTTCCCCGTGTGGCTGGCCCCTGTCCAGGTGCTGGTGCTTCCCGTGGCGTCTGACCACGAGGAGTACGCAGCCGAGGTGGTGGCGCAGCTGGCGGCCGCTGGCCTGCGAGTCGAGTCGGTGGAAGCCAACGATCCGCTGGGCAAGCGCATCCGCAACGGCAAGGTGCTCAAGACGCCGTACATCCTCGTGGTCGGTGGCGACGACGTCGAGAATGGCACCGTTGGCGTCAACGTCCGCGGCTCCGATGGAGCTGATCGAGATGTGCCACTCGCTGATTTCGTCGAACGAGTCCGTACTGAAGACGCCGAGCGGGCCATGGTGCCTGCCGTCGTCCAGAACTGATCGACGCGGATCTTTCGAACATGGATCATCTCTGGGCCGGTTGGCGTTTCACTGGCGGTCCCGGCAATGCCGCTGACGGCCTGCCGAACGTACAAGTCGATATCGACGGTGACCTCACGCTGTTCGAGGCGCTCGAACAAAGCGGCGAGCCCGACGACAAGACCTACATCGTGTGGCGAGGCGAGCTCTGCTTCGCCATTCTGAACGTGTATCCCTACACGCCCGGTCATGTCATGGTGTTGCCCAAGAAGGCGGCGCCATCGATGGAGGATCTCGACGAAGCGACCTTCGCTGAGCTCTGGATGTCGGTGCGTTCGGCAACGATCGCAGTCAAAGCGGCGTTCAATCCGCATGGGGTGAACGTAGGGATCAACGATGGCGAGGCTGGCGGTGGCTCGCAGCCCGAACACCTGCACGTGCATGTCGTGCCTCGCTGGCGTTCTGACACGAATTTCATCACGACAACGGCAAACGCTCGAGTGCTGCCGGTGGCGTTGGTCGACACCTGGGAACGGCTGCGCGACACCTGGCCGGCGTGAGTGAGGGCTCGTGCGTGCTCCTGTATTGCGAGTCTCGATGAGCCGGTTGTTCAGCGCAGTGGGTACGGTTCTCCACCGTGTCTGACGAGCTTCCAGAAGATCTCCAACCGTCGCTTGTCGACCAGGAGGAATACGTCTTCCCGAACAACAATCGGCGCCGGCTTCCTGGTGTCATCTACTTGATCATCGCCGCGGTGATGATCGGGATGTTCGTGGCTCGAGGCGACGCCGTTCTGGTCAACCGGGGTGTGCTCTTCGGGGGCATCGCCCTCGGGGTCTTTGGTCTTTACAGCATCATCACCGGCTGGAACCTCGACGTCGATGAGCGCGAAGCGTTGGTGCAATCCACGAAGGCCGTTGGCTTTCCGGTGGGCCACGCTTCGGCCCAGATGGGCTGGCGCGGCCTGCTGTCTCGCCCGACCTGGCGGATCCTGCTGTATTCGAATGAAGAGCCCCCAGCCAAGCGCGGTTTCGTCCTGGTCGACGGCGTCAAGGGAGATGTCGTCGATGCGTTCGTCGAAGACAACCCCGAAGACTGGTCCGAGTACGAAGACTAGAACTAGGGAGGGGTCGGACCCTCCCAAGTTCTACGGCTCGACGATGGCGAAGGTGTTGTCGAACTGGTCGAGGTTGCCGAAGATGGTGACCAGCGCTGCTGGGTCGCCGTCGAGGACGATGTCGCCCGCGCTGGCTGCGTCGATGAACGTGGTCTCGCCGGCGAGAATCTTGATGAGTAGGGCGCGCTCCATACCGACGGTGACGGTTGCTGCGTCGTCGTGACGATCAGCCACGTAGTGCAGCGCTTGGTTCTCGAGCGCCAGCATCCAGCGTTGGTTGATGTCGGTGAACTCCCAGTTGGTCAGGACATGCTCGCCAGCGACTTCTTCTGACTTCAACCGCACGGCAATGGCGTCGAAGATCATGTCGATCGTGAGTGCCGCAGCAAGAGCGGTGATGCGGGCGGGACGAGGTTTGGGCGGGCCGTTGCGCAGCTCCTGGGCACCGGTGAGGTAGGCGTTGCGCCAGGTCGATGACTCGGCCTGGTAGCCGAGTTGCTCGAGCGTGTCGGCCTGGAGTTCTCGGGCTTCGATGTTGCTTGGGTCAGCGAAGACGAGGTGGTTGACGAGCTCGGCCACCCAGCGATAGTCGCCTTCGTCGAAAGACTTGCGGGCATGACTGAGAAGCGCCTCGGGGCCGCCAGCGAGCTCGACGTAGCGCTTGCCGGCATCGGTGGGGGTGCGAGCCCAGAGCCGGGCTGGGTTGCCGTCGTACCAGCCGAGGTAGCGCTGATACACGGCCTTGGCGTTGTGGACCAGGGCGCCGTAGTAGCCCCTGGTGTGGATCTGGGCCTGGAAGGCGTCGGGCAGGCTCAGCTCCTCGGCGATCTCGTTCGGGGTCAGACCCTTGTTGGCCAGCCGCATGGTCTGATCGTGCATCCAGCGGTAGAGGTCGCGCTGCTGGCGAAGGAATTGGGCGACGTCTTCGGTTCCCCAACGAGGCCAGTGGTGGCTGGCGAACATCAGCTCGGTCCGAGCGCCGAAGAGTTCGAGTGCTTCGTTGACGTACTTCGACCAACCCAACGAATCACGGGCCTGGGCACCGCGGAGGGGGAGCAGATTGTGCATGTTGTGCGAGCAATTCTCGGCCATGCAGAGCCAGCCCTTGTCCGGGAAGAAGAAGTTCATCTCGGCCGGAGCCTCGGCTTCTGGCGTGAGCTGGAAGGTCACTCGGACACCGTCGAGCACCAGCTCTTGGCCGGTCTCGGTGATGTCGATGGTTGGTGCCACCAAGCCAACTCGACCTGCTGGAACCGTCTTGCCGAGGCCGCAGTCGACGTGCTGTCGAGGCCCGGCTGGAAGTAGAGGGCCGAACTGGTAGTTCGCCCGACGCGCCATGGCGGGCCCGGCAATCACGTTCTCGGCGACGGTCTCGCGCATGAAGTGTTCTGGCGCCACGATGGGCAGGTTGCGTTTCTCGATTTGCTCATCGGTGAGGATGCCCCGCACGCCGCCGAAGTGATCGATGTGGCTGTGGGTGTAGATGACAGCGGTGACGAGACGTTCGCCGAGGGTCTCGTTCGCGAGGTCGAGGCACGCACGGGCGCAGGCCTCGCTGGTGAGCGGATCGATGATGACCCAGCCCTCATCGCCTTCGATGAAGGTGATGTTGGAGAGGTCGTAGCCGCGGGCCTGCCACAGGCCGGGAGCGACCTCGAACAGGCCGTGGGCAGCGTTGAGTCTGGCGTGATTCCACAGGCTCGGGTGCACCGAATCGGGGGACTCGGCAGATTCGCGAATGAAGTCGTGGCTGGAGATGTCCCACACCGGCCGGCCGTTCTCCTCGATGAGGCCTGTGGCGTGGGTGGCGATCAGGCCACGAGCGGCCCGCTCGAAGTCTGCGGGGTCACTGTCGAAGCTGACCGCAGCGGCGCTGAGCAGCGTCGTGGTGTGATCGGTCGGTGCCTTGGGGGATTCGGGGGTGCTGGCCATGCGGGGCAGAATCGCAGGTAGACGAGACGAGGTCAAAGGGCGCTGTCAAACGTTTGGTCTGTCAAACAAGTGTTCGATGATTGATCGCTAAATCGACCGTCACACCCCTTGCGTATGATGTTGTGTATGGCCTTGGGAGACGTGCGAGAAGCGGAGCGGGCTGGCATTCGCTCAGTCGCTGCTGCCCGCGCCGCCGGTGCCGAAGCCGTCGCGAAACTCGCTCTCGCCGAACAACTCCGAGCCGAAGCTGTTGCTCAGTTGGTTGATTTCGATGCCATCGACGCCCACGCTGCCGAAGGGTTCGCCACACCAGAACGCCACCTCATCGTGCTGGGTCACGTCGTCGACCGCGAAGCTGCACGCCTCCATCGCATCGTCCGGTTCTGCGCCAAACACACCTTGGTTGCTGACGCGTTGGAAGCTGGTGACATCACCGTCGACCACGCCGACGTGTTACGCACCGCAGCCCAAACTGTTGGCGCCGACCTCTTCAACGACGACGTGCTCGATTTGCTGGGGGCGGCACACAACGTCGATTTCAGTGTGTTCAAAGATCGCATCGACGCTTGGACCTGGCGCAAAGCACCAGAACAAACCGAAGACGACATCGAGCAGCAGTTCAACAACCGCTACCTCAACTTCCAGCGCGACATCTTCGGCGGGATCAAGGGCGGGTTCCAAGCCGACGCTGCCGCTGCAGCAGTCATTGCCGAAGCGCTCGAAACAACACCAGACCCTGCCGATTCGGTTGCCCCGCAGCGGACCCTCGGCCAACGCAACATCGACCGCCTCGTCGAACTCGCCGAGCTCGCCAACAGCGGCTCATCGCCAAACGACACCAGCGAAGCCGACACCAGCGAACCAACGGGCGCTCGCCGCAGCGGCGGATCGGTTGACGTCGTCATCGACCTGCCCACGCTCCTGGGGATCCCGTTCGAGCTCGACAACCACCGCACCCCCGATGGTCAGGTGGATTGGAACAGCATCCAACAATCGTTCACTGCGACCGGTTCTGCACCGAGGCCGGTGTTGGCGCAGTTCTTCTGTGACGCCTCGTATCGGCAACTGATCACCTCGGGGCCACGGATCGTGTTGGATTACAACAAAGCAACACCCGGGATCCCGTCAGCGCTGCGCCGTGCGATCCAACGGCGAGACCGCTGCTGCCAGTTCGCCGGCTGCGACAGACGCTGGCAATGGTGTGATGTTCACCATCTCGTCCCATCAGAAGAGGGCGGGCCGACAAACGAACAGAACCTGGCGTTGGTGTGCCGGTTCCATCACACCCTCATTCACCAAGGCGACTGGAAACTCATCCGTCAGAAAGACGGCCGATTACTCACCACCAGCCCCTAACCAAGGGCGCTGGTGCAAGGAACGCCAACTGAGTCACTGGCTTCCGGCTCGAACCAACAGGTTCGAGCCACACCCGCGCCCAACAAGTGAATATGGGCGGCTTCAGGAAAACTCTGCCGATCGTTCCGATAAGTGCCGATATCGCTCGGGTGGGTCGAGGAGTGCGCTCGGACACTATCGAGTGGGTGGAGCGGCCAAGAATCAATGATTCAGATCCGACTACGTTGGCCCCATGATTGACCTGAACGAGGGCGAACTGCTGGTGCTCTTCGAGTGTCTCCACCGAATGTGCGAAACAGAACTGATCGCGATCAGCCATCCAGCGGAGGCGGTCGTCATCGACAAGATCGCTGCGCAGCTAGAACGCCAGCTCTCGGAGCCGTTCAAACCGAGCTACGCCGAAACACTCTCCGTGGCACGCGACCAGATTCTCCGTGAGCACCGGCGATCAATGGGAGACAACGGTTGGGTCGAAAGAGTTCGGCTTGGACAGACCTAGATTGGGTCGACGCCGGCATGAGCTCAAGCGGCCGACGCCGGAGTCAGCTCAACTTGATCGACGTCTCACCACGTACAACCCAGCACCGAGCAGAGCAGCAAGCCCGCCAACGCCTGCCCAAGCCAACGAAGTCGAGTCGGTGTCGTCGGCCCCCTCGTTGTCGACTTCTTCGCCGGTCAACGGGCTGGAGGATGTGGGTGTTGCAACCGCCATCGGCGAAACCGCAATGGTCGCCAGTTCCTCGGCGGTCGCCCGAGTCATCGGCGAAACCGGATCGCAGAGAAACGAGTAGTTCCTCACACCGTCAGGTCCTTCTTGTCTCAATGGAATGAAGTAGATCCCCCCGACACCAAACCCGTACTCAGACAAACCATCGTTGCCTTGAGAAACAATGATCGTGTCGGCAATCTCGTCGACTCCATAGCCGTGGAAGACATCGACGTGAACCTCGACCGGTCCATACAGATCGGATGCGGCGGGTTCGATAGAGGTCACCTCCCCAGTCACTGCGAAGTCGAACAACTCGAAGAAGCTACGACCGTCCCACAAACTGTCGACTCCTGTCACGATCGACTGAGGTCGGCTGTCCTTCATTTCCTCGCAGCTCGTTGCATCCGCCTCGCCGGCGCTGACCGCCAGCACTGAGCAAAAGATGAGAAGGGCCAAGAAGGGCGCCGAGAATCTCGTGGACATCATGATTGTCTAGACGATGACAACTCAATTCTGGTTCCGTCATGGCAAACGCCCCTCGGACAAAGGGCATGACACCGGGTTCTCAATCTGATCAGAACTACGCCGACCACAAGCTCAACACCCACGAAGTAACCGGCATCTGGAGCGGCGTCGAGGACAGCCGGCGGTGGAGTCGCTCAGTGCATATCGCTCAGCGCAGCGTTCTTCCGTTGCCGTTTCGAGGTCGGTCGTTGCCTATTTGCTTGCGCTTGCGAAACCACCGAGGTACGGAGGGAGATCGCGAAGATCGATCGGCTCCTGTGTCTCAGTTCCCTCGTCTAGCAGTCGGATCTCGACGGGATCGATCCGGTCGTCGATTGGCACGGCGAACGCTGCACCAGTGTCACCCAGCGGAACGGTCGGGAGAAGCACACGTGTGGTGTCTGCCAGCACAAGCTCGACCTGGTTCACGCCTGCAGGCACGAAACCAAAGAGCAACGCTCCGCCTGCGTTCGGCAACGGCCCGACCCCGTAGCTCACAGTCGCTGTCGAGTTGAACTGTTGGTTGAACACCAGACGGTCAAGATCGCCTGACCGAACGATGAGTTCTCCATTGGAGTGAACAACGTCCCATTCGATGTCGCCCAGAAGTCCCGCAAGAATTGGATCACCGACGACGGTGCCGCCGAGGAGATCTTCGTCGCCTTGGGACCAAGCATCAGTGCGTTGAACGAAGCTCAAGGCTTCGGCCAGCAAACGAGCTTCTTCGCTGATGCTCGCACCCCCAGTGCTGGGGCCTGAGACGATCTCGACTCTGACCTGGTCGGATTCCAACCACATCAATCCGCTGTCTGATTGGCGGCCTGCTTGGTTGCGGACCGTGACGGCCTCGTCCGTCGCTGCGTCGATCGCCGGCCAGGCGGTCTCGGTCCCGAACACGTTGACTACCAACTCGACTCCGTTGGTGGTCATGACAGAGAACTGCTGCCAGTACTCGTAACCCTCGCCGCCTACGGAGCTGACGAGGAATCCGGGCTCACTGTCGAACCCTACAACATCGTTGGTGTCAACAATGGTCACGGCGCCCAATCGGGCGATGCGTTCCTGTGCAGACGCTTCGGCGATCCCGCTGAGGTCGATGTTGACAGGGTCGCTGATCTCGATAGCGGTCGAGGTTTCATCGGCGACGACGATCACTTCTTCATCGATGCGTGATGTCAGGAACGCAGCGGTTGCCACCATTCCCACAACGATCGCTGCGGCGACGACCATCAGCCGGAACCGGCCGTTGGTCTCTGGGGTGCTCGCTGGGATGTCGACTGGTTTGGTTGCGTCGAAGGCTGCATCAGCCAGGTTCTGGATCTGTTGTTCAAGACTTAGCATCGTTGTTTGCTCCTAGTTCGGACCTGAGACGAGCAAGGCCTCTGTTGACATGGGTGGACACCGTGGAAGTCGACACGCCAAGTACTTCGGCGATCTCGGCGTGAGGCCATTGGCAGCCATGGGCGAGCCAGACCGCAGTGCGTTGCGTTTCAGGCAGAGCCATCAGCGCTCTTGGAAGCTGGGGCTCGAAATCGGGTGCGTCGTTCGCTGCCATCAACGGCAGCCTCGGACGTTTCTTGGGGCGGGTTCGGGACTGGCCGACTCGGAACAGATACCCGATCGGGTTCTCCATCTCGGACACCTCATCCCAGTGTTCCCACCCATACCCGAGTGCTTCAGCGACCGCGTCGGGCATCCGATCGGCTCCAACCGATCCCAGCAACGCACGACGAAGCCGCGGTTCAGCCTGGCGAGCGAAGTCCTCGAAGTTGTGTGTCGGCAATAGATCGTGCAGCACCAGTTGCTCCCTTCACCACACGAAAGCCCCGAAGCCCGACATCGCGCTACAAGAACCCAAAAGATTCTCTCCGGCCACCGCCGAGTCCGACGACCTTGCCACGCATAACGTCACGCCCCAGCCACTCGATACCCGCTCGCGAACCGGCAGATGGGGGCGGTCCTGCCGGCCGTCGAGGGCGAAGCATCACCACGCATAAGGCGCAGCCAGTGGTGACCAAATCCCGGGCAATCGCAGACCTCGTTGACACCCGTCGAAGCTGTCAAGCACCATGCCCTGGTGCATCGAAACAACTTCCACGGTCCGAAGGACTACCTCGATGCAGCCAAGAATCCCGACGCAACCGCTGAGCAGCTACACGACCTCGCCCAAACCAGATGGTCTTTCGTCGACCTCGCTATCGCCTCACACGAAACGGCAACGCCTGAAACCCTCCGACACCTCCTGGCAAAGGCGGACTTCAATGCCTACAGCGGCTCAGAGTTGCTGCTGGCCATCGCCTCGAATCCGAGCGCACCCGCCGACGTTCTCATCCTCGTCAGCGAGCACGTGCCCGAACTCCTGCATAAGCGTGACCGGCAAAACGCATTCGCCGCCGGAGTCGCTCTATCGCTCAGACAAGACACGCCCCTCGATGCTCTTGCAGAACTGCTCACACATGACCAGGTCACCACGGAGTTCAGGAAGGTCGTTGCGCGCGAGACCAACCGACCAGATGTGCTCACGATTCTCGCCGCAGACCAAAGCGAACGTGTCCGCAACGCTGCCCGCCGGAACACGAACTCGTAGCTACCGAAGGGCGGTGCGTTTCGATCGTCGACGGCACCACAGCAACTGCTCCCGAGTGCTCGATAATGACGGCGCCGCACAGCCTCGAACCCGCTCGAGAACCGGCACATGGTGCGGTTTTGGCGACGGCCGGAGTCGCAGCGGCACAGCCCATATTGCCCGGCGATTGGTGTCCGCGCTCCCTGGGACGGACCCAGGCGATGACGGCTCCCAAACGTGGGACACTTCTGAGATGTCTGAGATCGCCTTCGGCCTGCTGCTCGGGCCCATCGTCTTCCTTGTCTCGGTTGTGATGTTCCGCATGACAAGCGGGCGCGACGGCAGCGGCGAACGCTGGCAGGGTTATGTGGACCCCGTTCTGTTCATTCCCGGCGTGGTCATGCTCCTATTCCTCGCAGTCCCGATGTGGACGAATGAGCCAGCGGGCCGCTCGGCCGATACCGGCTTCAGATTCGGTTTGTTCGCTGGCTTCGTTGCTTGCACATCGCTCTACTTGTCTTTCATGTTTCGACGCGGCCCGACACCGCTGACCGCAGGGTTTGCGGCAGTATCAGTAGCGACCGCTGTCTCCGCATTCGTCCGTCTGGTTGTTTGATCCGGGACCAAAATGCGTGATCTGGACTGCTTCGGGAAGACGCTCTGCCGAGCGGAGCGCATATCGACACCGGCAACTCGGCCAATAGCCACGCGCTAGCCGGCAGATGGGGCGGTTCAAGCAGAAAGTCTCGACAAGCCGAAGCCACGCATATCGGCCGCCCAGAATCGCAGTGCCACGCTCCCGAAGGTGCCCTACTTCGGCCCAATGGTGACGGTGCAACCTCCATGGCTTGGGGAAACTCGTTCAGATGGCTACCGATCCCACCATCGGAACTTTCGCCATGCTGGGGGGACATTCAGCGCATCGCATGCAGAGTTCTTGTGGTCGATCACGTATTGACCGGGCCCCACTTCCTTCACCACGCCAGCGTCAAGAAACCCAAGCTGCAACTCCAGGAACTCGCTCAACGAGTCAAAGACCTTCACGCAGAATCGCCCGTATCCCATCCATAGCCAGATCTCGCCAACCCTTCCCGGGACCAGCGACACGACAACCATCAGCGACTCGTAGGCCGTGGCGACGAGGAGCGAGGGGAACGGTTCGGGATCGCTCAGCTCTTCACCGAGTTCGTTGTCTTGACGTTCGCCAGGCAGCATTTGGAAACGTGCGCTGTAGTGATCGACCATCTCTGCCGCCGAGCGCTTTAGCGGGACGAGAGTCAAGTTGTCACCGTGAAACAGTGCGGGGACCGGGCCGTCGACGAGGTCGGTGCCGTTCGACCAGCGATAGAGCGTCAGGATGTCGTCGGGGATCGACACCCCGAGAAACGCTTCGGCTTCGTCGATCTCGGACCTGGTCACGGGAGCAGCGCGCTCGACCACAATACCGATGGCAGCATTGGCGGCTTGGATAGCGTCAAGCAACTCAACGATGTTCTGGTCCATCAATACCTAACGGACAGGACTGCACATAACTGAGGCGGGCCGATGACAACTTGTGAACCGGCCTTGGCTTCCCAAGGCTGGGAAGGACAGCCGCAAGCGCTCGACGACGTTCGCAAGTCCTTGCGGATGCTGAGAGACCCCACGCGATAATCACGCCGCCCTTCGGCCGTGAGCCCACGCGCTAACCGGCACATGGAGCGGTTCGGCCGCTGGGTAGCAACAAGGCCGGTCCGCTCATACTGATCGAATTGCTTCAAATGAGATGGCCCAACGTAGGAGGTCGCGTTGATGTCCCAGAGGCTTGTGCGACACTGCGGTCGTGGCAGAGCTGCGACGCGTCGGTTATTGGCGCAACGAACGACAACCGGAACTACCGGACCCTCACGACTTCGTTGATTCAAACCCACCCGTCGAGCTGCTTGAGGTCGTTGGTCGGTACCTCTCCAACGGAACGCTGGCGGCCGCCTACATGGGATTCTCGGTCTGCCGGATCTGCGACCAGCGCAACGGGACATCGGAGTTCACCGACGGGGTGTACCAGTGGCCCGAAGGTCTCGCCCACTACGTCCGTGATCACCACGTCCGGCTACCGGCTGAGCTCGAGCAGCACGCACAACAACAAGTCGAACTAGCCGAGGAACGTTCAACGAGCAGCAGCGATGCCTGGTGGATCGAGCGCATGCGGCATTAGGCATGCAGCCACCCTGGGAGCCGGCCGGTTTCTTGGCGGAACAGCTACCGAGGGGCGCATATCGACGAGCCGCTGATCCCAATAGCAAGCGCAGTACCGGCACATGGAGCGGCCCGAGCGAAGCACTGGTGGTGTTGAGTGCGCTCGTAATCTTTGCGATCGGCGAGTTAGCAGTCGCTCGGGGTGAGGCTCTGCAACGTCAGGTGTGCGGGGCCCGGCCGAGGACGAACTCGGTGACGAACGGAGTGGTCTTGTTCTCACTCACTATCTGGAGGCCGGCGGCTGCGAAGTCGGTGGCCCATGATGACCTGGTATGGAAGTGGAAGACGCCAATGCTGAACGCAATCGCGTTCGGGAGGTCTCTGAGGTGTTCGACCACGACGAGCTTCCCGTCGTCGTTGAGCCCGTGTTGCAGCTCGGTCAAGAGGTCCTGCCTGGCGTGTTCGGTCCGGAGTTCGTGGAGGCACATGAAGGCAACGACCCAATCGAACCCGCCCGCGGCAAGAATCGGTAGACCTGTCTCGACAACCTCGGCAGCGGATGCGTCGTTGTGGTCTTGGGCTCGGCGGATCGAGGCTTCGGTGATCTCGAGCCGGTTGTAGAAACTCACGGTGTGGAGGGGCGAGTCGTGACGTGCCTGGAGGGTCTCGGAGACTTCGTCAAAGCCTGCGTGCACAACAGCGACACGGTCACCGTCTCGAATCGCGCTCGCCCACCCGAAGTCGTAGAGGTTCGAGGCGTCGTAGACCCAGTAGCTGACACCAAGCGATGCCCCGACCCCGATCAGAATCGCAGCGATGCCGATCAGTGACGGGACAGCCAAGCTGGCGTCAACAACAGCAGCCGTCGCTAGAGCAACGACTGCTATGGCGGCTGCGGCGTACTTGCCTCGGTTGAAACGAATGATGTTCGTTGTGCCCAAGAACCGGGACCTGGTCGGGGTCATGTGTCGATCCGGCTGTTACGCCATAGGTACTCGACGTTGTCGACCTCGATGGCTTTGGGCGGCCCGTCGAAGTTGATTCCCAGCTCTTCAACAGCGGCGATGTCAGATGTCAGCACTGTGGCCGGTCGGGGTGTCCAGCCTTTGAGTACGCCCCGGATGACGAGGGTGGCGTTCGATCGTTTGAGGTGTTGGAAGTTGAACGACCTCGGCTTGGAAAGCTGCCCGTAATCCGCCCACGGTTCTTCGCTTCCATCGGTGTCGGTGTCGGTGTCGGTGTCGGTGTCGAGCGAGATGGCGACGTCGATGCGGGCCTTGGTTGAGGTGAAGCGTCTCGTCGTGTCGGTCTCGTTGATGGTCAGGTCGATCTTGCGGAACCGGTAGTGGGAAAACACCCGGCTTCCGATGCAAGCGAGCGTGCTTGGGGTGTCTGACTGGAGGAGGTAGAGGCCTCGCATCTGCCGACCATCGGAGGATTCGTAGGTGACGAACGCGAGGTATTCGACCATGAAGAAGTCTCGGCCTGCCCAGCGAGGGAAGCCTCGAGGACGGAAGTCGCGTTGATCGACGAAGGCAACAGCGAGATGCCCGCGCCCGCCGATCACGTCAACGTCAATGCCAGGGCAGAGAAGTCGTTGGAGATCGTCGGGCTCGCATGAGTACATCAGGATCGAGTTGGTGAAGAACGTGCTGGCGATCGCGAGTCGTCCGTTGCGAGGGTCGAGGCGATCAAGAACGTGTGCTGCCTTTCCTCTGATCATCTCGTTCCTCATCGGTCACGGCCCCCAGATTTCGCGGCGCACTTACGAACTTACCGGTGCTGACCATCACCATCGTGCCGGAGTCCAGGTCGCACCCACAGGAACGCGAGTGCACTGATGCACTGCTCGATAATCACGGCGACCTTCGGTCTCAACCCCACGCGCTAACCGGCAAGATGAGCGGCAGTTGGCGCAACGCTCCGGCGTTACCGCGCGACGCATATCACTCAGCGCGTCGTGTCCGGGCAACCGGGCAAATACAGAACCGCTTCGTCAAGGCCTGCCAGTTCGACGACGATGAACTCCAAATGGCTTCTTCCACCCGACTCATCGCAGCCTCACTCATGTTGAGCCTCGCTGGGTGCGGAAACCAAGACCCTGATCGTCAGGCCGAGGTCGCTGATGAGACCGGAATGATGGCAGAGGGTCAGGCCGAGGACATCCAAGGAACTGACGGCCGTGCCGATCTCGAGGTGAAGGCATCAGCGAGTGACCTCGTTGACGGTGTCGCGAACATCACGGCGTCGTTGGAGATTCTCGACACACCAGAGATCTTGCACCCGACAATCTCGTTCAATCTCGGAGACGGCGTCGAAGCAGTCTCATTGCCAACTGACTGTTCTCAGACAGCTTCGGAGATCGTGTGCGAATTCACCGGCCTGGTTTCCAGGGGCGAACCCATTGGAACAGTGCTGCGGGTCCAGGTCGAGGAGAGCGCGAAAGACCCCAACGTCACAGTGGTGGTGACAAGCGACTCCAACCCGGTACCCAATGATCCCAACCCCACCAACAACATCGTCACCATCGAGTTCTGAGCCGCTGCGACTCGCACGCCTCTCGGCGTTGAATCATCTGACTCGACCGGTCTTGGGCAACAGAGCCACCCTGCTGGGCCGCTCATATTCACAGAGCCCTTCGCGCTCGCGCCCGCTCGCGAACCGGCATTCTGAGCGGTCACGCTGACGGCGGCGAGCGGAGTGCCGGGCCACACGACGCTCGAGCGCGGAGAACTGCCGCGTCGCAAAGAACCCACGGTCGTCGATTGCTCAGGCTTGCGATCGCAGCACGGCGACTTCAGGGAGCTCGTCGGTGGAGCCGTAGCCGTTCTCGAACAGCCAGCGAACGCCGAGCAAGCAGCGGCACGACCACCAAGCCCGCACCAGGTCACGGTCGACATCGCCGCCGTAGCCAGCGATCACGTGGTCGAGGTGCTCTTCGTTTGCGAGCGTGATCGAGGCGATGTCGAACAGCGGGTCACCCCGGCGAGCCTCGGACCAGTCGATGATCCCGGTGACTTGGTCACCGTCCACGAAGACATGTTCGAGGTGGAGATCGCCGTGGATGAACACCGGCTCGTGGGATCGCAGCACCGTCTCGGCGAGTTGACGATTGGAGCTCACGACAGCGGCCGGCAAAACGCCGCTGGCGACGAGCCAGTCGCACTCGTTGGAGAGCCGGGAGGAAAGGTCCGCGAGGCTCTTGGCCGGCCATGGAGGAAGCGGGGCGTCGTGCAGCGTTCGGAGCGTGCGGCCGACGGCCGCCCACGCGTTTGCAGGCCCAGTGGATGGTGTGCCGAGGCGGCCGAGCGTTCGGCCGGGCACGGCAGCGAGGGCAAGCACGGGCGGCTCGCGCCACAAAATTTCGGGGGTTGGTACGGGCGCGAGCCCGATGGCTTCGACCTCGATGTCGCTGCGTTCCTGGTCGACATCGACCTTCAGGAAGGTGTCACCGACGCGCAGTGTCACGCGATCGTTGTTGGCCAGCACGACGTCGACTCGATCCACATCGAACATCATCGCGGCCGGACGCAACAGTTGGGGCAGATTTCGAGCAGTCGAGGCATTCTCACCATGCGGGAGGCTTCCGCCATGTGGAGACGCGACGCTCGAAGTCTGAAAGACTGCGGGGATGCGCATGAGCACCCCGAAGCAACGCCTCACCACCCCCATGATTCGTGACCACAAAGGCGGTGAGCTGCGAGAAGCCAGCTGGGACGAGGCGCTCACCAAGGTGGTCGACGGCTTCTCGGCGGTGAAGGACGAACTGGGTGGCGAAGGCTTCGCGCTGTTCTCCTGCTCGAAGAGCACGAACGAGATGAACTACGCCGCGCAGAAGTTCGCCAGGGTCGCTTTGGAGTCGAACAACATCGACTCCTGCAACCGAACTTGACACGCTCCATCCGTCGTCGGTCTGGCGACAGTGTTCGGTGCTGGTGGCGGCACCTCCTCGTATCTCGAGATCGAGGAAACCGACGTCATCTTGTTGTGGGGTTCCAACGCTCGTGAAGCCCACCCGATCTTCTTCCACCACCTGCTGAAGGGCATCGACAACGGTGCCCGCATGTACTCGGTCGATCCCCGTCGCACGTCTTCGTCGAAGTTCGCAGATGCATGGCTCGGCTTGTCGGTCGGTACCGATATCGCGCTTGCCAATGCGGTTGCTCGCGAGATCATTCACAACGGCTGGGTCAACCAGGCGTTCATCGATCACAGCACCACGGGGTACGAAGCGTTCGCCGCTTCGGTCGAGCCGTACACGCTCGACGTTGCCCAAGACATCACCGGTGTGCCCGGTTCGGCCATCGCCGAAATGGCCGAGGCCTATGCCACGGCGGAGAAAGCGCAGATCCTGTGGACGCTCGGCATCACCGAGCACCACAACGCGGTCGACAATGTGCTGGCGCTGTGCAACCTCGCATTGCTCACCGGCCACATCGGCACCTGGGGCAGCGGCCTCGTTCCCCTGCGTGGCCAAAACAACGTGCAAGGCGGCGGGGACATGGGCGCTCTGCCAAACAAGCTGCCGGGCTTCCAGAACGTGACTGATCCCCAGAGCCGGGCCAAGTTCGAAGCGGTGTACGGCGTGCCGATTCCTCCGGAGGACGGCATCCACCTCACGCTCATGTTCGAAGCAATGGGACGCGGCGAGATCAAAGCGGCGTATGTGATCGGTGAGAATCCCGCTGATTCCGAAGCTGACGTGAAGCACGCTCGCGCTCTGCTCAGCGGCCTCGACCTGCTCGTTGTGCAAGACATCTTCATGACCCGCACCGCCGAGCTCGCCGACGTTGTCTTGCCGGCCTCGGTTGGTTGGGCCGAGAGTGATGGCACCGTGACCTCATCCGAGCGTCGGGTCCAGCGAGTTCGCGCTGCGGTCACGCCGCCCGGCGAAGCCAGGCACGACCAGGACATCATCGGCGAGCTCGCTCGTCGCATGGGATACGACTGGGGCCAGCCGACCTCGGAAGACCTGTGGGAAGAGCTGCGTTCCCTTTCGCCAATGCATGGCGGCATGACCTACGACCGGATCGAGTCAGAGGGCGGGTTGCAGTGGCCATGTCCCGACCTCGATCATCCCGGAAGCCCGTTCCTTCATGGCTGGCTATGGGAAGAAGACCTCGGGGACAAGGCGGGAGCGCCGTTCAGCGTGGTCGAGCACGAGGGCCCGAAGGAACAGCTCAGTGACGAGTTCCCGCTACGCCTCACCACCGGGCGTTCGCTCGACTCCTACAACACCGGCGTCCAGAGCAGTGGCTTCGACTCGCCCATTCGCTACGGCGATGCGCTCGACATCAACCCTGCTGACGCCGATCGACTGGATCTCGTCGATGGCGAGCGAGTCAAGGTGTCCTCACCCCGCGGCTCGGTCGAGATGAACATCCGAGTGCAGATCGACATCCCGGTCGGCCTGACCTTCACCACGTATCACTTCCCCGAGTTGGTCGACATCAATCTGCTGACCAACGACGCATGGGACAAGCGCTCGGGAACCTCTGAGTTCAAGGCCGCAGCGATCCGGGTGGAAAAACTGGCGTCGGTCGTTGCTGGAGACACGGCGAATGGCTGACCTACATTTCACCGAGGACCGGGCCACCGCCCCAGAAGTAGCGACGATCGATGCCGCCCTCGCTGCCCTCGGTGTCGAGCCCACGTTGATCGTCGAAGACGAGCGCTTGGTCAGGGGCGGCACCCATCGTCGCAACGAACGCCGCCATGCTTTGCTCCCTGCCCTTCATGCGTTGCAGAAAGAATCGGGCTGGATCTCCAAGGGCGGACTCAACCACGTGTGCGAGATGCTCCAGGTGCCACCGGCCGAGGCCTACGGCGTGGCCAGCTTCTACGAGCTGTTCCAGGTCGACGAAGCCCCAGGGCACAACGACGACGTCGTGCACGTGTGCGTCGACTCGCCCTGCCTCGAGTTCGCCGAAGCCAAGATCACCGGTCTCGAAGCCGATGGCGCTCATGTCCACCGCAGTCCCTGCCTGGGTCAATGCGATCGGGCCAACGCTGCGAACGGTCCGGCGCTCTTCATTCAGGGTCGAGGCAAGGCTGACTCGGTTCCCGCCGATGCGCCATCGGTCGAAGGAGAACTCTGGGAGCTTCCACAGAAGCACGACCCTTCGTTGGTCCTGCTTTCACGAGTGGGCCGAGTCGACCCGACGTCGCTCGAGTCCTACATCGGCGCTGGCGGTTACAAAGCGCTGGCCGCAGCGTTCCGGCATGGGGCTGCCCAAGTAGTCGAAGAAGTGACCACCGCAGCCTTGATGGGTCGCGGCGGTGCCGCATTCCCGACCGGCATCAAGTGGCGCGGCGTCGCCAGTGCCGAGGGCGAACAGAAACACATCGTTGCCAACGCCGATGAATCCGAACCCGGCACCTTCAAGGACCGCACGGTCATGGAGAACGATCCGTTCGCCTTGATCGAAGCCATGACCATCGCCGGCTTCGCCGTCGGTGCGACCAAGGGCTGGATCTACATCCGCGGCGAGTATCCGCTTGCGACGCAGCGGCTCGAGAACGCCATCGACCAGGCCCGTGAAGCCGGGTTCCTCGGCTCGGCCATTGCCGGAGCCAAAAGCATCAGCTTCGACATCGAGGTCCGTCGAGGCGCCGGCGCCTACATCTGTGGTGAAGAGACGGCGCTGTTCAACAGCCTCGAGGGCTTCCGTGGCGAGCCCAGGCAGAAGCCCCCCTTCCCCACGACCCACGGACTCTTCTCCGAGCCCACCGCCATCAACAACCCCGAGACGCTGCTCAACGTGCTGCCCATCGTCCTCGACGGGGGAGCGGCCTATGCAGCCAAGGGAACCGAGGGTTCCAACGGCCACAAGCTCTTCTGCCTGAGCGGACACGTCGCTCAGCCAGGTACCTACGAGGTCGAGTTCGGCCCGACCCTACGAGAGATGATCGACCTTGCTGGTGGTGTCACCGGTGGCGAGCTCGAAGCGGTGCTCCTGGGGGGCGCTGCGGGCAGCTTCGTCGGGCCAGAAGCGCTCGACACCCCACTCACGACCGAGGCGACCCGCGCCATCGGAGCCTCGCTCGGCTCTGGCGTGATCATGGCCTTCAACCAGCACACCGATTTCAACGCCGTGTGCATCCGCATCGCAGAGTTCTTCCGCAACGAAAGCTGCGGCCAGTGCGTCCCCTGCCGCGTCGGCGCAGTGCGTCAACACGAGGTATTGCTGCGAACGTCACAGGCTGGCGCCTCAGTGAACGGCGAGCTGCAGTTGCTCAACGACATCGACCTGGCCATGAAGGACGCATCCATTTGCGGCCTTGGCCACACCGCATCCACCGCCGTCCTCTCGGCCATCTCGCTCGGACTCATCTCATGACTGTTGTCGAACAACGGACGGTCACCGTCTCCATCAACGGAGCCGACGTGTCGATTGACGAGGGCTCGACCCTCCTCGACGCCTGCAACGCTGCCGGCGTTTCGACACCGACGCTTTGCTACGCCGAAAACCTCACCCCGGTGAACGCGTGCCGAGTCTGCGTGGTCGAGGTCGAGAACTCTCGCACGCTCGTGCCGTCGTGTTCCCGCCAGGCCGAGGACGGCATGGTCGTGCAGACAGATTCTGAGCGCGTCCGCCACAGCCGCAAGATGGTGCTCGAGTTCCTCGATTCCAGCGTCGACCTCAGCCAGACCACCGACATGGGCAGCGGTGATGGGAGTCTCACGCTGGCGCACTGGGCGGCCGAGTACGGCGCCGATGCTTCCCGCTACGGGCCGGCGGCGGAGAAGATCGTCGAGGAGGTCAAGATCCAGGACAACCTCTACATCCGCGATTACGACAAGTGCGTCCTTTGCTACAAGTGCGTTGAAGCCTGTGGTGACGATGCGCAGCACACCTTCGCCATTGCCGTGTCTGGCCGAGGCTTCGGCGCCCGAATCTCGACCGAGTTCGATGCCTCGCTTCCCGACAGTGCCTGTGTCTACTGCGGCAACTGCGTCGCGGTGTGCCCGACGAACGCTCTGCAGTTCAAGACCGAGTTCGACCTCCGCCAAGAAGACAGCTGGAAAGAGGAAGAGCAGACAGTCACTCGCACCGTCTGTTCCTATTGCGGGGTTGGCTGCAATCTCGAACTCCACGTGCAGGACAACACCATCGTGAAGGTCACCAGCCCCAACGACCACAGCGTCACCAGCGGCCACCTCTGCATCAAGGGTCGCTTCGGCTGGCAATACGTCCAGCCGACGATCACCAAGCGATAGCGCCGAAGGTCGCTGGTGCAGTAAGCCCAGGTCGGTAGGTGGGTTGGCTCAGGCGCTATGACGATGGCTCTGTGACAATCGAGCTCCGCACTCAACGGCGAGTGCTGATCAACGAGGTCCAACTGTGTTTTCCATTCCATTCGATGGCCCGAACTTCGTCGGCCGCCGTGCTGTTGTGCACACCGACGCCGGATTGTTCCGCGGCATGGTCCGTACGTTTTCGGCCGAGGGGCTCGACATGTTGGTGGAACTGGCGGACGGTCGGACTCGCCTTCGCCACCTCACCCGCGATCAAGTACGCGTCGTTGCCCTTGCGTGAGCGGGTTCAGCCGTCGGTGGAGCGACGCTGAACGTGAGTGTCTCAGCCCCGTTGGATGTCCAACCGAACCCAGCCCCTGACCGAGTTGATCATGAAGACTTCTCGAGCCTCGGCGAGGCTACTGAGGGGCAGGATCGCTTCGGTGATTTTGGTGTGCTCCAAGAGTTCGGAGCGGAAGGTGCCGGGCAGCAACCCGCAGCGGAGAGCCGGAGTGAGCAACTGGCCTTCGAGATCGAGCACCAGATTGCCAATGGTCGTCTCAGTCAGTTCGCCTCGCTCGTTCCACAGAATCACATCAGGAGCGTGGGGGTGGCGGGCCCTGGCCTTGTCGTAGACCGTGCGAAGTGTCGTCTTGTGGCGGAGAAAGAGATCGTTGGAATCGACAGGGGCTGAGCCGTCGGCGAGCCGGTCGACGGGAACCCGCCAAGCCTCACCGATGATCGGGTTGATCGGCACCGTGGCTATCGAGACCGATCCGTCAGGGCCGACGACGAGACGCACCCGCTGGGGGCTGCGGGCCTCGATACTCTCGAGGCGTCGACGGACCTCATCGAGATCGAGATCGAAACCGAATCGTTCCGCCGATGAGGTCAAGCGGGCGAGGTGGCGATCGAGGAGCGTGATGCCAGGGATGTTCGAGCCACCCGCAACGTAGAGCATGGTCTCGAACAACTCGAACCGAGCGGGTGCACTCTCGAGGACTCGTGTCTTGGTGCGGGTCTCGAACCACTCGTCGGTTGGGTCAGAGTCCCAAACGATGCCGCCACCGGTGCCGTAGGTGGCTCGGCCCGTGCTCTGATCGATCCAGACCGAACGAATGGCCACGTTGAACTCTGCCCGGCCGTCTGGAGCGACAAGCCCTGCAGCACCGCAGTACGCCCCTCGGCCATCGTCTTCGAGCGTGGTGATGATGCGCGAGGTGCTGACCTTGGGTGCACCGGTGATGGATGCGGGCGGGAACGTCGAAGCAAAGACCTCAGTGAGCGAGGCATCGGTCTCAGCGGTGACCGAGCTGACCATCTGATGCACCGTCGGGTAGCTCTCGACGACGTGAAGATCCGGCACTCGCACGGTGCCGATGCGTGCGATACGACCGAAGTCGTTGCGCATCATGTCGACGATCATCGTGTTCTCGGCCCGATCCTTCTCGCTGTCGACGAGTGCATCAGCAAGATCGGCGTCCTCGGCGGGGTCGGCGGATCGGCCCCGTGTTCCCTTCATGGGTTTGGAGAACAGTTGTGACCCGCCGTCGGTCAGCGGTGAGCGGCGGAAGAAGAGCTCTGGCGATGCCGAGCACAGGGCGTGTGTTCCGAAGTCGAGGTACACCAGGTGATCGCCCTGTTGCGATCGAGCGAGGGCTCGGAACAGCCCGAGCGGGTCGCCCTCGAACGCGGCATGCAGTCGCAGCGTGAGGTTGACCTGGTAGGTGTCGCCGGCAGCGATGTGCTCTTTGACCGCCCGAACGCCAGATTCGTAGTGCGCCTGGTCGACCGAGGGAGTCCACGGTCCGGTCGAGAACGATCCGGGCAGATCTTCCGGGTCGAACTCATCGGGCAGCGCCTCGGAAAACAGCCCGAAAGCGAGCAGGGGAGTTCCCTCGGCCCGGTGGCTGGCGATCGCTGGATCAAAGGCCGGCCCGGCGTCGTAGCTCACGAATCCGACGGCCCAGAGGCCGTCGGCAGCAGCAGCTTCGACCCGCTGCATTGCGGGAATGACTTCGTCGAGTTGCCAGGCAACGATCGTGTCGACTGGATCACTGAAACTGAGCCAGTCCCGGCCGCTGCTGCTTCCATCAGCGACGCACCCATCAGCGCCGAGGCGGGGGACGGGTGCAATCGCACGGTGGAGCGTCAGAGATGCAGTTTCAGAAGGCAACACAACACCCACTCAACGTCGAGAGCGTCCGAAGAGTTCCGCCCGGTCGCATGACCGAGCCGTTCAACTCAGCCGATCTCATCTGGCATGGCGGCCTTGCGGGCAGCAATGAAGTCGAGCATTGCCTGATCGGCGGCGGGGTCGATCGGTGGCGCCTCGTAGGAAGCAAGCATTTCCTTCCAGCGAGTATTTGCCCGTTGAGCCGCCGTGAGTGACCCCTCTTCGCTCCACTGCTCGTAGCTGTTGTTGTCAGCGATCGACGACCGATAGAAGGCGGTTTCGAAGTTCTCGAGGGTGTGTTGATTGCCGAGGAAGTGCTGGCCGGGAGGGTTCGTGTGGAAGGCATCCATGGCCTGTCCGTTTTCGGAGACATCGACGCCCTTGGCATAGACCTCCATCATGCCCAATTGATCGGCGTCCATGATCAATTTTTCGTAACTGAGGGCCAGGCCGCCTTCGATCCAGCCCGCAGCGTGGAGGACGAAGTTCACACCGCTCAGCACCGTGGGCAGAATGGTCGATGCCGACTCGTATGCCGACTGGGCGTCCGGGGCTTTCGAGGAGGTGAATTGGCCGCCTGACCGGAACGGCACGCCGACTCGACGAGCCAGCGACGCCATCACGGCAATTGCTTGGCCTGCTTCTGGTGTGCCGAACGTGGGGGCTCCGGTTGCCATCGACATCGACGAGGCGAAGGTGCCGAAGATGACGGGCGCTCCGGGGCGGACCAGCTGGCAGTACGCCATGCCGGTGAGAGCTTCGGCGAGCGCTTGAGCCGCCAGACCGGCAACAGTCACCGGGCTCATCGCACCGGCCAGGATGAACGGCGACATGATGCAGGCCTGGTTGGCCTTGGCGTACACGGTGGCTGCGCCGAGCATCGTTCCGTCCCATCGCAGCGGTGATGATGCGTTGATCAGACTGGTGAGCACGGTGCGATCTTCGAGATCGCCGCCGAAGGCAAGCCGCGCCATCTCGACGGAATCCTCGGCCCGCTCCGGTGCGGTGACCGACCCCATCATTGGCTTGTCTGACCAACGCAGGTGGGCATACATCATGTCGAGATGGCGCTTGTTCACCGGAACGTCGACCGGCTCGCACACCGTGCCGCCGCTGTGATGCAGGTAGGGAAGCTGATAGGTCAGCTTCACCACGTTTTCGAAGTCCTCGAGGGTGGCGTAGCGCCTACCGTTGTCGAGGTCGGTCACGAACGGTGAGCCGTAGTTCGGTGCGAACACCGTGGCGTTGCCGCCGATCTGCACGCTGCGCTCGGGGTTGCGGGCGTGCTGGATGAACTGGCTCGGAGCGTGTTTCTGCACGATCTCGCGACACATGCCGCGAGGGAACTTGACGAGATCGTCCCCTTCGATCGTGGCGCCGGCGTCGCGCCAGAGATCAAGCGCTTCTGGCGTCTCCTGGAAGGCGATGCCGATCTCGCTCATGATGATCTCGGCGTTCTCCTCGATCTGGAGCAGACCGGCCTCGTCGATCATCTCGATGGGAGGCATGGTGCGCTCGAGGTAGGGACTGGTGACGGCTCGACTCGCCGAGCGAGCAGCCTGGCGCCCGGCCCGTCCGCCACCGCTGCGGCGGCCCTTGGGCCGCCCGGCAGGAACGTCGCTGGAGTCTGGTGTCGTGATGTCGCTCATGAAGCGTCGCGCCCTTCGGTGTTGGTGGTTGCGCCCCGGCGTCGGCGGCGCGGTTTGTCTCCGTCTGCGGCAACAGAGATCGGGAGATCGATGACCGACGCCAGGTGAGGCGTTGGTGCGGTCTTGTGCGGGAACGCCATGGCATTGACGAACAGCTCCTGGAAGCGAGGTTCGGTGGCGGTCTCGATCTTGTCGACCTCCGCGACCATTTGCTCGGTCTCGCGTCGCTCGGCGCCGGACAGCAACATGCGAACAGCTCCAACACCGGCAGCGTTGCCGGTCGAGGTGACCTGCTCGACCGGACAATCGGGAACGAGGCCGAGGACCATGGCGTACACGGGATCGATGTGTGATCCGAAGGCTCCAGCGAGGCGGATGTCGGCAACGGTGTCGATCTCGGCGTGCTCCATCAACAGGTCGATGCCCGCTCGAAGAGCTGCCTTGGCCAACTGGATGGCCCGGATGTCGTTCTGGGCGATGCGAAGTTCCTGCGTGGTGTGGGTGGCTTCGGCCAGAACATAGGAGAAGGTGCGCCCGTCGGGCACGACGCGTGACGTGTGGTCTGGGTGTGATGGGTCAGCCAGCTCGCCTCGCACCACACCGTTGGTGTCGATGATTCCCGAGAGGTACATCTCGCCGATCACTTCGATGATGCCGCTGCCGCAGACACCGATCAGGCCCAGATGGTTGATGAGCACCTCGAACCCAGGCTCGTCTGACCACAGCTCGGAACCAATGACCTTGAACGTTGGCTCACGGGTTGTGCGATCGATGCGCACACGCTCGATGGCGCCGGTGGCGGCCCGCACGCCGCAGCTGATCTGTGCCCCCTCGAACGCCGGGCCGGTGGGTGACGAAGCGGCGTAGAGCTGTTCGTTGTTTCCGAGCACGATCTCGGCATTGGTGCCGACATCGACCAGAAGTTGCACATCGGCGCTCCGGTGGGGACCTTCGGCGTTGATGGCTGCTGCGGTGTCGGCCCCGACGTGGCCGGCAATGCAGGGGGCGATGTAGACCTCAGCGTTCGGGAAGTCGAGATCGAGGTCTCGGGCTGGCATCTCCACTGCATCGCTCGTGGCGAGGAGGAAGGGTGCGGCGCCGAGTGGTGTGGGGTCGATCCCGAGCAACAGGTGGTGCATGACCGGGTTGCCGACCAGCGTGATCGCGAGGACCTTGTCACGATCGATTTCCCATAGGTCATGCCCGGGCGAGGCTTCAGCCAGCAACTCGCCGATGAGCGCATCGAGCGCTGTTCGGATGGTCGACGTGAGCTCGGCGTCGCCACCCGGGTTCATCATCACGTAGCTGACTCGGCTCATCAGGTCTTCGCCGAAGCGGATCTGCGGATTCATTCGGCCTGCGGTGGCCAGCACCGCTCCGGTGCCGAGATCGCAGAGGTGGCCGGCGACCGTGGTCGAGCCGATGTCGACGGCAATACCGAGAGCGAGGTCGACGAAGCCTGGCCAGATGGCGGTGACCGTTGGTGGAACTCGACGCCCGCCGTGATCGATGGCCGATCGAACCGCGACGGTCACGCCATCGGGCTCGCCGTCTGGAGCGATGGTGTCGAGCGCCCGGTTGAGTTGGCCCAGGACGTGGTGTGACACCACGGCCCCCTCGATCTGCCAGTCCGCAGCGAGGGAGGCAGCGATCAGATCAGTGGCCGTGGCGTCATCACCCAACACCACCGTGGCTGGTTCGATGTAGCGGAGCTCGACGACTGGGTCGAGGGTGACGTCGCCGACCTCAATGTCTTTACGGATCACCTGCTTGTGGATCTGTGAGGCCTCTGGCACGTCGATGACGACGTCAGAGCAGATTTCTGCTGCACAACCCAAACGTTGACCCGGCTCGATGGGTCGCTTCCCGGCGTAGTCGCGTTCAGTGCTTCCCGGCACCGTCAGGGCATCGGCGGCGACCGTGATGCCCCACTTCGAGAACGTTCCCTCACCAGGGATCACCTGACATCGCCCGCAGATACCGCGGCCGCCACACACCGAGTCGACGTCGACGCCGAGGCTACGCGCCGCATCGAGCACCGTGGTTCCTGGCTCGACGGTGCCTTCGAGGCCAGACGGTGTGAAGACGACTCGAGCCATCAGTTGGCGGGACGGCGGCGACGGCTGGTGCGCCCGGCTCGGCCGCCCTGGGGTGCGTTTGGATCGCGATTGGCCTGGATCCAGGCAGCGCAGTCCTTGTCGTGGCCGGCGAGAACGTCAGCCGCCATCACCGATCGTCGGACCTCTTCGTGCAGCGGGCTCATGATCGCCGAAGTCATGCCAGCGCCGATCGCCATCGACAAGAAGTTGCCCGTGATGGCGTGGCGAGCGGGCAAGCCGAAGCTGACATTGGATGCGCCGCAGGTGGTGTTGACACCGAGTTCGTTGCGCAAGCGGTTGACCAGTGCGAAGACCTGCTGGCCCGCGGTGCCCATGGCACCGATCGGCATGACGAGTGGGTCGACGATCACGTCGGACTTGGGGATGCCGTGGTCGGCGGCTCGATTCACGATCTTCTTTGCTACCTCGTAGCGAACATCGGGGTCTTCGCTGATGCCGGTTTCGTCGTTGCTGATGGCAACGACTGCAGCACCGGCCTTGGCCACGAGGGGAAGCACCCGCTCCATGTTCTCGTCCTCGCCAGTGACCGAGTTGATCAGCGGCTTGCCCTGGTAGACGGCAATGCCAGCCTCGAGCGCTTCGATGATGGAGGAGTCGATGGCGAGAGGGACATCGGTGACGCTCTGGACGAGCTGGATGGCTTTGGCCAGCAGCGCTGGTTCGTCGGCAAGGGGAATGCCGGCGTTGACGTCGAGCATCTGCGCGCCGGCCTCGACCTGGGCAAGAGCGTCGGCCTCGACTCGGCTGAAGTCGCCGTTCTTCATCTCTTCGGCGAGGAGCTTGCGCCCGGTCGGATTGATCCGTTCACCGATCATCACGAAGGGACGGCCGAAGCCGATCACGACCTCTTTGGTCGCTGAACTGATGATGGTGTCGGTCATGCGGAAGCTCCGGGTTCTTGGCTTGCGATGTCTGCGATGTCTGCGGTGTTTGGTGTCTTGGTGGTGTCGAAGCCGCCGGCGAGGACGAGCTCTTCGAGCTTGGCCTTGTCGAACTCGGTGTCGAGCCGGTCGGCCTCAGCGTTCGCTGCAGCCTCGAGATCGCCAGTCGCTGGAATGGCGACTCTCCGCCATTCATTGACGTAGTCAGAGGCTGTGGTGATGTCGGCGACCATGGCGGCGCGGTCGATGGCCTTCTGGAACCGAGGCTTCATGAGGATCTTGTGGGTGTCGGTTCGAGACTTGGTGTTGACCTGGGCGGGAATGTCGCGCCAGAAGATGGTGATGAGTTGTGGGCCGCGGGCCATGGTCAGCGGGCTCCGATCGAAGTCGTGGTGGTGGTAGACGGTCCGGGCAGGAGGGCGACGTCGACGGCTCTGCCGAACGTGGCCAAGCCGGTAGGTCGATGTTCGAAGCGCAAACCGAGCTGCGCAGCACCGGAGCGGGCGAGCGCTTCCAGGGTGGCGAGGGTGTCTGGCTCGTCGGTCTGAGAGAGGAAGACGAGCCGGGTGTAGTTGCCGAAGTACATCGACAGCAGCTCCGGGTGCTCGGCGAGCCCGAGGCCTTGCCACACCAGGAGGTCGAAGTGGCGGGCGAGGTAGTCGGTCAGGAAAAAGGTGCCAGGTTCGCTCTCGTGGAGCTCGGCGAAGGCTGCCGACCCGGTGAAGAACTCGTAGCAGTGATTGCCAGGGAGACGTTCGACCGAACGTCCTTCCTGACGCCACTCACTGATCGCAGCATCGAGCGCTCCGCCGGTTCCGCAGTCGCCATAGGCGATGAAGACGTGGTCGGCGACGGCGCCTGCACCGAGCGCTTCCCGGATAGCCGCCACGATCTGATCGGGGCGATTGTGGAGCGGAGCGGGGAGGTAGGTGACCTCGGCTGGCTGGGGGAGGACGGCACGCAATTCGCGCACGAGCGCACCGCATCCGATGACACGCGCGGTCGGGATGTGCGCGATGGGGAGGTCAGCCCGCTGCGGCGGCACGGCGCTCGTCGACCATGGTCTTGGCCATCTCGGCGGCAACCGCGGCGTCGCGGCAGTAGCCGTCAGCACCGATCGCGTCGCCGAACTCCTGATTGAGCGGAGCGCCACCGACCAACACGATGTAGTCGTCGCGACGGCCCTTTTCGGTGAGGGTGTCGATGACGACCTTCATGTACGGCATGGTCGTGGTGAGCAGTGCTGACATTCCGAGAATGTCCGGCTGGTGCTCATCGAGGGCAGCGATGAACTTGTCGACGTCGGAGTTGATACCAATGTCGACCACTTCGAAGCCAGCGCCCTCGAGCATCATCGCCACGAGGTTCTTGCCAATGTCGTGGATGTCGCCTTTGACAGTGCCGATGACGACTTTGCCGACGGGTTCGGCTCCCGTTTCAGCGAGCAGTGGGCGCAGGATCTCCATCCCGGCCTTCATGGCATTGGCGGCGAGGAGCACTTCGGGGACGAAGAGAATGCCGTCGCGGAAGTCGATGCCGACGACACGCATGCCCTCGACGAGTGCTTCGTTCAGCGTCTTGTCCGGACCCCAGCCACGGCTCAACAACAGGTTGGTGCCCTCGACGATCTCTTCGCCGAGACCGTCGTAGAGGTCGTCGTGCATCTGGGCGACGAGTTCCTCGTCGTTCAGGGCGGCGAGATCGATCTCGCCGTCATCTTCAGGTGCGACATCAGTCATGGAAATACTCCGAAGCGTTGAATCAGCGTGCGCTGACGTGCCGAATTCCTGGATCTGATGTCCACTCAGGACTTCCAAGATGTGGAAAGGAACCGTATCATGGAAGCCTGAACCGCCTCAAGGGATCCCGCATGCCTCTCATTTGTGACAACAGCCACACGATTGGTCGCTTTTTGTGAGCGGTGGGGTGCAGAGCGGTGGGGTGCAGAGCGGTGGGGTGCAGAGCGTCGAGCGGGCCTTCCGGCTGTTGGAGGCCGTTGGCACGTCTCCATCGAGCTTGACGGCCTTGGCCAGGCGAGCCGATCTTCCGGTGAGCACCACGTCTCGGCTGCTGGGCACGCTCGAGTCCCTCGGTGCGGTTGAACGCAGCGACGAGTTCGGCACCTATCACATCGGTCCGGCGATCCTGACCATGGCGTCGGCTGCTGATTCGTCGGAGAACCTGAAAGCGCTGGCTCGCCCCGAACTGGAATGGTTGGCCGAAACCTGCGAAGAAGCCGCCGGGCTGTCCGTCGCTGCCGGCTTCACGATGCGCTATCTCGATCAGGTCGACAGCGCTCAGGCCGTGCAGGTGCAGGACTGGGTCGGCAGCCGCCTGCCGATGCATGTGGTCGCCTCGGGCCTCGTTGTTTTGGCCGAGTGGCCGGCCGAGGCGATCGACGGATTCCTCGAGCGCGAACTCGAAGCACCGACTGCGTTTTCGGTGGCAGACCCCGATCGGATCCGGACCCGTCTCGATGCACTTCGTGATGCAGGCGTTGCGTGGACCACCGAAGAAGTCGAGCCAGGGATCAACGCAGTGGCGGCAGCGATCGTCACCGGCATGGGCGACGTTGTTGGCGCGGTACACATGCATGGGCCGGCGTATCGATTCCCCGGTGCCGACGCGAAGCGATTCGAGGAAGCCGTCAAGGCCGCAGCCGATCGCATTGGTGAAGGTCTGGTTGTTTCACTCGATGCCGAGGCGTTGGCTGACGAGTTCGACCCCGAAAGCTCATCATGATCTGCTCTCCACTTCCCGCATGGCTCGACGACGAGACGATGGCGGCACTCACCGCCGAGTTCGTTGCGATCAGCAACGGCGCACTCGAGTGGTTCGGCACTCCGCTGACTGTCGACAACAAGGCCGACGCTGGATTCGATCCAGTGACCATTGCTGACCGCACCATCGAGCAGCGGTTCCGCGCTGCCATCGAGGCGAGATTCCCCGATCACTCGATCGTGGGCGAGGAAGCCGAGCGTCGCGATGGTTCGGCCGACGTCGAGTGGATCATCGACCCGATCGACGGCACCCGAGCGTTCGTCACCGGCCGGCCGATGTGGGGCAGCTTGATCGGTGTGTCGGTGGCTGGTCGTCCCGTTGCCGGCTGGATGCATCAGCCGGTGCTGGGGCTCACCCATGTTGGGCACGCTGGCGGAACAACGTCGACCGATCGCAACGGCGTCACCCTCGAACTCGAGACGCGCTCGGTCGACCAGTTGGCCGACGCAGTGTTGATGTGCACGCACCCTGGCATGTTCAGCACGCGCGAAGAGCGTCGGGCGTTCGCCGCGGTCGAACAGCAAGTGCAACAGTCCCGGTACGACGGTGACTGTGCCAACTACGGCTTCGTCGCCAGTGGTTTCGGCGACCTCGTGATCGAGAAGGGACTGCAGCCGTACGACATCGTGCCGCTGATACCCATCATCGAAGGAGCAGGCGGTGTGGTCAGCAATGTCGACGGCGGAAGCCCGCTCGACGGTGGCTGGATCGTTGCCTCGGCCAACCAAGCACTGCACGACGCCGCCCTCGCCAAGCTCACCGAGTAGGGGTCAGGTCCCAACATGTACAAGTGCCCTCACCGGCACTTACGAACTCGAGCAAACTACTTGTACATGTTGGGACCTGACCCCAGTCAAGAGAGATTGCGGAGTTCGGCGTCGCTGACGTAGACGAAGATCACGGTGCAGAGCGAGATGCCGGCGGCAATCGAGATGGTGTTGCCGATACCGATGTACGACGCCACGATGCCGATGATCAGCGACCCGACGGGCAACAGGCCTGTCTGGATCAGTGTGTAGAGCGCCATCACCCGGCCCATCAATCGTTGTGGCGTGTTGGCCTGGATGAGGCCCTGGTTCATGTTGATGTAGAAGCCACCGGCAAGACCCATCACCAGCACCAGCGGGATCAGCATGTTGTACTCGGTCGCTCGACCCATCAGCAGTGTCATGGTCGAACCAGTCATCAGCGCTCGCTGGAACGCAGCACCCTTGTTCTTCATGTCGCCCTTGCGCATCACGAACACCGAGGAGATGGCGATACCGACGCCCATCAGCGCAAGGAGTGGAGCGACGTCGCCAGCGTCGCGTCCGAGTTCTTCTTTGACGAACGCCTGAAGCGTGACCATCACAGCCGGGTTGACCGTGACGCCAGCAACGGTCAAGAGAAGGAACAGCTTCTTGAGCGCACGATCGGCGAGGACGTGCTGGAACGCCTCTTTGGTTTGGCGGAACACCGTGTCGTCGACGTTCGATGTTGCTCCAGCCTGGTCAGCCTCAGCTGCTGTCTCGTGGTCGGGCACGTGCAGCGGTAGGAGGAACAGCAGGCCGATCACGAGAAGCCCGGCGAGGAACCAGAACGCAGCGGCGAACCCGAACGCATCTCCTACCGCTTCGCTGATCACGGGCCCGGCAATCATTGACACCGTCATGGCCAGTGCAGTCGCGGCAATGGCGCTGAACAGCTGTGGCCGCTGCACGAGCGCGGGAACCAAAGACGAGCGAACGGGCTGGCCGACCGCTGCAGCCGCTCCTGCGCCGACAGCGAGCGCCAGGACCCAGCCGAGCGTGAGCAGATCCAGTTCGCGTAGAACGGCGAAGGCGATCAGCATGACAAGCGAGGTGAGTTGAGATGCGATGAGGAGGCGACGCCGGTCGAGGCGGTCGGCCCACACGCCGGCGTGCAACACGATGAAGATGGCGGGAATGCCGAGGGCGAAGACGGCCAGTGCTTGATCTCGCTCGTCGCCGTCCAACGCATCCAGGACGAACCAGCCGAAGACGAAACGCTGTGCGTTGACGACCAAGAAGTAGAAGACATTGTTCAGCCAGAGCAACCGGAACGCCGGCACCGTCAGCGCGTTGGCAGGTCGCTCTGCAGCCTCCTCCGCTTTCCTGTCGATGTCAGTCACGGCGAGATCCTTCCAGCGCACGACGCTGGCTCAAAATCGTCACCGGTACTCTTCGGCGATGGCCTTGACGTTCGACCTCATCACCGTCGATGTCGCCGAGCCCCGCCTCACTGCCGCTGCCATCATGGCTGACAACCCCGAGCTGGCTGTCGAGCTCGACGAAGACGACGGACGTTGGTTGGTGTTGGCCTCGGCAAACGATCAACGTCGCTTCGGCCTGCAGCGAAGTGACGCTCGGGAGGTTGCCGCTCGAATTGGGACCATCGACGATGTGCTCGACGGATGCATCACGCTGTCGGTCGCTGACATCGACATTGCACGGTCGTTCTTCTCAGACGCAGTTGGCTTGTCGGTCGCCGGCGATCGCCTGGAGTTCAACGGTGCTCCGGTCATCGAACTCGTGGCGGCGCCGCCCCTGCCCTCGAACCTGCACCTCGACTTCGCCTGTCAGCCGGAGGAATTCAGCGCAGAGATAGCGCGGTTACTCGATCACCGAGCAACGCGCATCGGTCCACCGCACTCGGCGGTGTGGGGCGCATCGCAGGTCTTCGTGGCTCCCGCCGGCGGTGTCTTCTGCCTCAACGCCTACGTCGACTGAAACGTCGGTTCAGTCGAGCGCAGGTTCAGAAGGCGATGAGTTCGCCGCCGTTGGCTGCCGATCGGTACGTGGCGTCGACGACGATGTGATGGCAACGTCAGCGCCCGAGCGAGTTTCGACAGGTCCGTTCCGGCTCCAGCTGACGTTGCCGGCCCACTCGCCGTTCGACTGAGCCGAGAGCGTCGAGCCAAACACTTCGACCTGGCGATTCGACGGTCGGTCGAGCAAATCGTGCCAGACCGACGTGAGGGTGGCGTGAAGCCCGGACGCAAAGCTGTAGCTGGCGACAGCGGAGTCCTCGATCCCCTCGATGCCGTGCAGAACGCGTCGTCGCAGAAGATGTCCAGGTGCACGCGTAGACCGCATCGCTCCCGGCGATGACAGCGTCAGCGGTGTCGGCGATCGCACATCCGGTGATGCTGGCGAATGCTTCGGCTCGTGGGCGATCAGGGTCGAACACGAGTGATCGTTCTACTGGCTCGCCGGACGCGCGCAAGCTCTTGGAGTGGTAGGTGGCGATGGCGCCAGCACCGAGGAAACCGACTCGAACCGTTGTGAAGCGATCGTAGTATCGGGAATCGACGGGGCGGCCTGGAGTTCGTGACTGGAGCTGCCACACTCAACTCTCGATGCAGGCACCTCGGCGGGGCGGAGTGGGCAAGAAGTGGCGTCTGGTGTTGGTTGCTGTGTTCGCTGTGCTCGCTGTGGTCTTCGTCGGTGCTCCGCCGGCTCGAGGCCAGGAAGTGATCGAGGAGCCCGTGGTCGACGATGGCGCGGCGCAAGAGGGCGAGCCGGTCACCGAACCGTTCGTGCCGCTGCCAGTTGATCAGTTGGTTGCCCTTCCGGGCTCGTGCCCCATCGGTGCGCCGATCGAGCCAGGTACTTCGGTCGACTGTTTCTTCGAGATCCTGCCCGGTGTCGATGTCGACGTCTTGCGATTCTCCGATGTGGTGTTCGAAGGGGTGTCGTGGCGCTGTCACGTCGAGTTGGGCATCAGTGACCAGGATCGTCTGGTCTGCCCCGGTCTTCTTCGTGATCGCTTCGAGGAAGGGACCGTCGACTTGACGCTGCGTGTCGAAGGCGAGGTGGCTGAAGCGGCAGCATCGATCACCCTGACGTGGGGCAGCGATCCAGGCTTCTCGCTCTTCGGCGATGGAGAGGGAGAGAGCGTCGTGTTCGATGGGCGGCCGTTGCGCTGGTTCTCCTACTCCTACGAACCGATCGACGGATTGTTTCTGAACTTCCGTGAGCGGTCAGGGGTCGAGATCGTCGGCACGGTCGAGATCGAGGTGGCCGAGGTCTTCGAGTCTGCCGACGGTTCGGTTTTCCCCGAGTTGCCGGTGGGGCGATACCGGCTGTGGCCGTGTGTCGGAACGACCCCGCAGACATGTGAAGAGCTGCCGGGCGGGCGACCCTTCCAGGTCATCGACGGCGAACCACTCGAACTCGTCCCCGGACACAATCGTGTCTCTGCGAACCGGATCAACGTGGTGTTCGTGTCTTCTGGCTTGGAGCGTGTGTTCGCCGGTGACTCTGCGTATCAACTTCCGGAACTGGCCAGAACGTTGCTCGCGATCGGCGGCCCGGGCGGCGTGGACATCAACGACGAGTTGGTTGGTGAGGGTGAGCTCGCCGATCGGTTGTTGTGGGGGCCGATGGCGATCGAACCTCTGGCTTCTCACGTTGATCGTTTCAACTTCTGGTACTTGGCCGATGAGATCGGTGACGAGGTCGGGATCTTGTTCGGTGGTCTCGACACAGCGGGTGACAGCGGTTTCGACTTGCCGAATCTGCAGATCACGGCGCTCTACAACGACGGCTCCGATTTCACCTCAGATGCCAGGCGAACATCGTTCGAGTCATTGCAGCCTTCGCCGGTTCCTGCTCGTGGTGCGGTGCGGTTCGGCGACGCACGAGTGTGGGTGCCGCAGTTCGGTCCGCTGAGTGGGGCGACGACGTTGGCTCATGAGTGGGGCCACGGTTTGTTCGGCTTGCGCGACGAGTACTTCGGCTTTGACGACCGCGGGATAGCGACGGGATTCCCGAACTGCGCTCCCGACATCGAGACGGCCGAACGCTGGTGGGGCGATCTCGCTGGTGCGGTTGATCCTTTCGTGGACGAGGTGCTCGAGGCGCAGGAGTCGCGGTTGCAGAACGCTGAGTTCGCGGCCACCGCCCTCGCTGACCGGACCGCAGTCGAGATCATTCCAGGTGGCTGTTACAGCGATGTAGGTAGCACCGAGGTCTTCCGTCCAACGTCTGACTCGCTGATGAACAGCGAGCTTCCTGTGTTCGGCGTGGTGAATCGTCAGCGGGTGCAAGAGGTGCTCGATCGCTTCAGCAGTCGAGGACCGGTCGCCTCACTCGACGACATCACGATCTCGTGCCAGGGGATTGCCGGTTTCGTGAACTGCAGAGGCGAGCTCGCGACCTTCCTCGACAAGCCGCTGTCGACCATTGCGCTGAACTCGAACCCGTGCGAGTTCGGCAGCGCCCGGCTGCAATCCGATGGCAGCGCGGCTCCCGTGCCGATCACCTGCGCCACGGTTGGCGACCCGTCGACTCCCGTCGAACTCTCGTTCAGGAGTGAAAGCGTGACCATCGAGGTGGTCGACGTGAATCTGCCCCCGACGCCGTCGCTTCCAGGTCGGGTGCTCGCCGAACGCGAGTCGTTCCTGCAAGGTCGTGCGCTCGCAGAACAAGCAGCTGCCGAAGAAGCCGCTGGGGCAGGGCCGGGTCGAGTGGTGACGATCGTGTTGTTGCTGGGCGTGGCGGCGTGCTCGCTCGGGTTCGTCCGGCGCCGGCGATCGAGCGAGAACAACGGCTGAAGCCCTCGGGGTTATCGCCTGGCGATGAAGGTTCCGTGCTCGAGTTGACGCTCGCTCGCCTTGGGTTGTCGCACGATGCGCAACTCCTCGGTGAACCCCGCAGCGCTCATCGACTGCGCCATGATCTCGACATCGAGTTGATACGCGGTCGTGACTGCATGATCGAATGCTTCACCGTGGGTCGAGGGATCCTCGGACCCGAAGAACGACAAGAAGAGGAGCCCGCCCGGTGCGAGTACCCGGGCGAACTCTTCCAATACCGCTGGGACCAGGTCTGCTGGGGTGTGGATCAACGAGTGTTTTGCGACAACGGCCTGCAGCACATTGGCCTCGAAGTGGAGCGAAGCGAGCTGACCGGTTTCGAAACGAAGATCGGGATTCGACGCTCGGGCGATGTCGAGCAACACCGGGGAATTGTCGACCCCGCAGATGTCGAGTCCCAGCTCGGCGAGAAACGCCGTGACGTGGCCGGGGCCGCATCCCACGTCAGCGACCTTGCCAGCGCCCTGCTTCGCCACTTGGTGGGCGAACGACTCCAGTGCAGAACGAACAAGCGAAGGAACCGTCATCTCCAGAGCGACGTGGTTTGCATAGACCTCGGCCATCTCGTCGTAGCCTTTGCGAGCGTCTGATTCCGCTTCGGTCTGATCCATCGACGCGCCTTTTCGCTTGTGGTTCGGGCAACGTAGCGCAACACGCCGCTGTGAAAAGTCCGAGCAATCGATCACTGGGTCTGAGGTAGCGCCTTCGCCTTCATGGACATCGACCCCGGCTCGGATGGCCACCTGTTGGTGATTCCGAGGCGGCACAGCACCGCTCTCATCGACATCCCGACCACGTCATCCCGCGCTACGCGAACAGGGCCGACAACAACGATCGAATGGAGCTGCCGTACGAGCCGGGTCTACCGACTGATCCCCAGATCAGAGTCGAGAAGGCGAGAATCCTCGCCGCATCGCTCCTGCTTTGAGGTCGTGCTAGTACCCGAGCGGCTGGCGGCGAGCGATTGCCTCGATGGCGCCGTTGATCTGGGGAAGCAGCGGCACAGGAATGTCATGACCCATTGCATCGAGTACGAGGAGGTCGGCCTTCGGCACAGCAGAAGCGGTTGCATGGCCGCCGGACACCTGGATGAGGTCGTCCTTGTCGCCATGGATGACGAGGAACGGCACATCGACCGAACCGAGGTGCTCGGTTCGGTCGCCGGTCGCTCCAATGGCGGCCAGCTGGAACGCAGCGCCGATGGGATGGAAGCAACGTTCGTAGGTCTCCTCGGCCCGAGCCATGGCACGAGCTTCGTCGAACAGTGGCCCAGCAATGACTCGCCCGGTCACCATGTTCTGGGCGATGACTGCTTCCTTGCCCTGTGGCGGCGGTTGGAGAAGTGCCCCCATCGCCGCTGGGGTGGCCTGGCCGACATCACGGCTGCCCGTGGTGGACATGATCGAGGTGACCGATCGAAGCCGTGTCGGGTGCTCGATCGCCAGCATCTGGACGATCATGCCGCCCATCGAAGCGCCGGCGACGTGAGCAGTGTCGATGCCGTGATGGTCGAGCAGGCCAATGGCATCAGAGGCCATGTCGGTCAGGGTGTATGGCACCTCGTCTGCACCGATGGTCTCGCCAGCGGCGCCCCGAGCCAAGAGTGAGACAACGTCTGGCGGGGCACCCTCGGACTTGGCCGAAAGGCCGACGTCACGGTTGTCGAAGATGACCACGTGGAAGCCGCGAGCCACCAAATCGTCGATCATCTCTTGGGGCCACGCATTCATCTGCGCCGTGTAGCCCATGACGAGGAGCATCGTCTCGTTCGAGGCGTCGCCGAAGGTCTCGTAGCAGAGCTCGATCGTGTCGTCGCCGGACGGTGTGCGGGTGGAGGTGACGGTGGCCTGAGGCATCGGGGGACTATTGCACAGGTTCGCTACCGATGAAACCGCCAATTCTGGGCCCTGTCAGAGGCGACGTGGTCGGCCTGTTCCGGTCACCGTGATGGTTGAGTCGACGAAGAAGTCCTGACCATTGATCACCACGACATTGTCGACCCGGTCGGTGTCGAGTTCTGGGCTGCTCGCCCCGGCGCGCTCGGCCAACTCGAAGACCTCTGCGACGAGCTCTTGCTCAGCGGCGGCGGCTGCCTGGTCGAGGTCGGCGAAGACCGAACCACGTGCGACGTAACTGCCGTTCTTCTTTCGTGTGATCGTCGTCGCCCGGACCACTCGAACCTTCCCGACGATTGCTCCCACTGCGTTCGCCACGCCAGCGTGTTCTGAAACGAAGAGGTCAGCTCCGAGCTGTGAAGCTATGGCCGGGTAGTAGGTCGGGGCGGACGCTCCCAGGCCGATGAGCGCAGTATCGAGACTGAGGTCGATTTTGACGTGGCCGCGATGCCGCTCGAGCCCGGCCGCCACCAGTCGGTGTTGCTCGGTGCCGATGTCGAATCCGTCGTTGCCAAGTGCAATTCCGAGGATCGCAGTGACGCTTCTTCGCTGGAGTTCGGCGATCGTGAGGGCTGCAAGCGTTGCAGCGTCGGCAGCGAGCGCTGCACCCCGACGATCCTGGGTGCGAGCCAGTAGTTCAGCTCCCGCCAGCGCCGCCTGAGCGTCGAACCGATCGTGATGGCCCAAGACGTGGGCCGCATCGGTTGGAGTGAAGCTCGAACGAGCAACCAGGCCGGAACGAACCAACCCGTCGAGAGCGATTTCGTGGCGTTTCGTCGGCAACAGATCCCGCAGCGGCTTGGGCCCGTCGGCCAACCCATCGAGGACGAACTGTTCGAGCTCTGAACTCTTTCGGTCTGGTGATGTTGCTTGGCGAAGCGCAGCGAAGGTGCCGGCGAGCCACGGCGTGACTGCTGAACGGCACTGCGTTTCGAGTGCACCGAGCACCACATCTGGGTGCTGGGTGGCCAGAAGTGAGAGAGGGATGACTCGCCGAGGCCCGAGCGAGAGCGTTGTCCTTGGTCCGCCATCGTCGACGGAGAGTTCGCTGTCGCCACCCAGACCAATCGTACGAATCGCGATGGCCTCCACCATCGTGTCGTGGCCACCCACCGACGCACCTGCTGGATCGACCTCGACCCGCCCGTTGGTCATCACTGCAAGATCAGTGGTGGTGCCACCGATGTCGGCGACGATCGCACGCTCGATGGTTGCATTCTCTGCTGTTGTTAACAGGTGGCGGGCGCCGGTGACCGAAGCCGCTGGTCCTGACAGAATCGTTTCGATCGGACGCTCGGCAGCGAGTTCGGCAGAGATGAGCGAGCCGTCGCCTCGCACCACCATCAGCGGCGCATGGATGTTGCATCTTTTCATCGAGGCATCGGTCGCCTCGACCAGGTCGCCGATCAACCCGATCAGTCTTGCGTTGAGTACCGCGGTGACCGCTCGTTTTGGGCCGTTGAGCTGTGCTGTGAGTTCGTGGCTGCAGGTGACGCCGAGGTCGAAGCGTTGCCGGAGATGAGAGCGCACGACTTGCTCATGGCTCGGATTGCGCACCGCAAACTGCGACGCGACAGCAAAGCCGGTGAGCGCTTCGACGGCCACTGCGTCGAGTTGGCGATCGAGGTCGCTCAAGTCGAGCGATGCGATCTCGTCGCCGTGGCTGCTGTGGCCGCCCGGCGTGGTGATGGTGGTGCCCTCGCCGATGGCGCCAGCCAGGCCGCTGCGAGCCAGATCAGCCTCGCTGAATCCCATGGTGACCAGGCACACCCTGCCACCACGGCCTTCGACAATGGCATTCGTCGCGAGCGTGGTCGACACCGACACCAGGGTGATTGCAGATGCGTCGATTGCGGCAGTGACAGCCGACATCGCCTCGCGGATCCCGATGGCCAAGTCGTGGTGCGTAGTCAGCGCTTTCGCCGACTCGACGATCTTCGGCACCACCTCGTCGGTGACGAGCACAGCGTCGGTGTAGGTCCCCCCGGTGTCGATACCAAGCATCAGCTGTGCGCCCATGGCCGAGAGGCTAGGGGAGTGGGTGAACCGAGACGCGACAACGGCAGCAACCGAAGCCACTGCCGTTCACGCCCATCGTTGTCATTGCGCTGCCGAAGCAACGCCATGAACTAGAAGCGGTCGTTCTTCTTCTTTGGCGGCACCTTGAACGGTGCCTCGATCAGCGACTCGAAGCGGGCATCATCGGGCTGCTTCGGCTCGTTGAGGTTGCGCAGGAAGTCTTTGAGAGCTGTACGGGCGACGGGGACGTGGTCGCCCTTGATGCCGACCGAACGCGTGAGTGCGTCCTTGGCCTTCTCGACCCGCTCTTTACGAGTGGCCTTCTCAGCGTCGGTGCGGGTGACCGTCTTCTTGGTCTTCTTGGCTTCCTCAGCCGCCTTGCGGCGAGCCTCGGACTCTTGCAATGGGGTGAGCTTGTTTGCGGCCACGACAGCTGATCTCCTGGAAACTCCGTCGAGCCCTGTACTCGACGAGCTGCGAAGCCTATCGCTTGCCGCTGCCCGACCGAGCCACTCGACGAGTGGTGCAGTCAGCGGCCAGTAGCGTCGAGAGCGATGATCGATCTGCGAAGTGACACGCTGACCAAGCCGAACGACGAGATGCGAGCGGTCATGGCCGCAGCTGAGGTTGGAGACGACGTCTACGGCGAAGACCCGACCGTCAACGAGCTGGAAGCCCACGTGGCGAATGTACTCGGCGCGGAGTCAGCGATGTTCGTTGCCTCAGGAACACAATCAAACCTCTGCGCCATCCTCGCTCACTGTCAGCGGGGCGACGAATACCTCGTTGGCCAGTCGGCCCACACGTATCGCTACGAAGCCGGTGGAGCGGCCGTGCTCGGTGGCATCCAGCCTCAGCCGATCGAAATGGGGGCGGACGGCACGATGGCGCTCGCCGACATCGAGCGCTACATCAAGCCGAAGCCGAACATGAACCACTTCGCCAACTCGAAGCTGCTGTGTATCGAGAACACCAAGGACGGCGCGATTCTGCCCCCTGACTATGTGCGTGACGCCCAGGCCCTTGGTCGAGCCAACGGCCTCTCACTGCACCTCGATGGCGCCCGCCTCTGGAACGCTGCGGTCGGTAGCGGGGTTGCCCCGGCCGAGATCGCCGCCGGATTCGACACCGTGTCGGTGTGTCTTTCGAAGGGCCTGGGTGCTCCCGTGGGCTCGGTCCTCGTTGGCCGGGCCGACCTGGTGGCCGAAGCCCGTCGCTGGCGCAAGATGCTGGGCGGCGGATTACGTCAGGCCGGCATTCTTGCTGCCGCCGGCCGCTACGCCATCGATCACCAACTCGAACGACTCGCCGAGGATCACGCCAACGCCGCTCGTCTGGCCGAGGGTCTCGACACGCTCGACGGCCTGAATGTCACTGGCCAGAACACCAACATGGTTTTCGTCGAACGGATCAATGGTGCTGACGGCTCAACAGGTTTGGGCGAGGGCGACGCGTTCAGCGATGTATTGGAAGCACACGGTGTCGTTGCTCCCGGTGGCACCACGATGCGCCTCGTGTGCCACCTCGATGTCACATCAAACGATGTCGAGACCGCAATCGCAGCGTTCGCAGCCGCACTCGACGCTTGAACCGAACATCCGACTGAGGGAGCGAGAGCGCCTCACCAATGCAGGGTGCCAGGCGCGCCCTTGAAGGGGCCCTCGACGTTGTCGGTCACCCATCCGCCGTAGAAGTTGCCGGGATTCGAGCCGACCCGTTCGTCGTCGACCCAGCATTCGTCGAGCGTCTGGGCGTAGAACGCCCAGAAACCGAGGGCGGCGGCGTACGGCGGGTTGATCGGGTCGTACCGCCACGCGGCGTTGGAAACGACATCGCCCGACGCGGTGGTGACATCAGCGTAGGCAGCGGTGCCCTTCCACTCGCAGAAGGTCATATGCGAACTCGGCCGGAGTCGATCGGCGACGACAAACGCCGGGTCCAGGTAGTACGCCGGCGGCTGGCTGGTTTCGAGGATGCGATACGCCCACGGGGCGTCAGCAATGGTCTCACCGCCATGGACCACGCGGATCCGCCATTCGACTTGCTCGATGGCGGGCGGTCGAGGGAAGTCCCAGACCGACTCGATGGGCTTGCCGTTCTCGCCAACTGCAGTCATCTTCACAGGATGGACCGAAAGTGCACCGGTCCGAGGCATCGGGGAACCATCACGGTGTCTCCATGTCCTCATCACATTGACCCCGACCCCCATCGCAACGCTCGCTGCTCTTCTTGGGGCGGCCAGTCACCGTCGGCGAAGGCGAAGGTGGCTTTGGAACCGGGCTGGTCAGTGGTGACGGTTTTGGCTCACGAGGTCGTTGACGAGGTGAAGACCTTCACCCGATCGTCGACAACGCCGACGGCAGCATGACGATCAACGGGGCGGCGGGGCCTGTTCGTCAGGGCGGAGCGATCTACGCCTTGGACTGCGAGTTCGACTGATTCGCTCGCGAGCGAACGGTGGGATCGAAGCTCAGGTAGGACCGAGGCCTCGAAGCCCAACCCAGGCCAGTGCCGTGAGGTCGTCGAGAAGATCGTTGGCGGGAATGGCGTTGGGCCCATCGTTCTGCCAGTGCCGAACCATGTATTCAGCCATCCCGGCGATGCCGTAAGAAAGCGTTTGTCGATGGGGTTCGGTGACGCCGTTGCTGGCGAGCAATTTGGCGATGTTCGATGCAACAGAGTGTTCGGCCCCGGTGGTGATCTCGGCCCATTCGCCGTCCTCACGACTGGCACCGCTGAACAGCAGCTTGAAGCCGTCCGGATCTTCCTGCACGAAATCGATGTAGGCCGAGAAGCCCGCTTCGACTTGCTCGCGAGGCGTGGTGGCGGCAGCAGCGGTTTCGAAGACGGTGGCCTGCAGTCGTTGGCTGATGTCTTCGAGAACGGCCCGGTAGATGTCTCGCTTGGACTCGAAGCGTTGGTACAGCACGGGCTTGGTGACACCGGCGACCTTGGCCACGTCGTTCATCGAGGTCTCGTGGAATCCGGTGCTCGCGAAAGCTTGCCTCGCAGCCTCGAGTAACTGTTTGCGCCGCTCTGGTCCCGGCAGGCGAGCTGTTGGCCGGAACTCCTCTGCTTCGTTTGGCAGAGCGCTTTCGTTCGGCAGAGCGCTCAACGGCCTTCTCGCTGATCAATGCGTTCGGCATTCTTGACGCCGTATTTGAACACGAGGGCAGGAGCAAGCAGGAGCGAGCCCAACACCATCAAGATGACGATGATCCAGACCTGAGGGTCGGTGAAACCGGTGGCGAAGCCGATGAAGAACACGATGCTGGCCGCGACGTAGAGGCCTGAACCGAGCCGGATGCCCTTCGACACCAAGTCGGCCACCTTTGCCCGCTTCACCCGGACGGGGTCGATCGTTTCGCTCATGCCCGACAGGGTGCCGCCGCTCGTGGCGCCTGGCAACCGCATCTTGGGTCGAGCATCAGCTGGTTGGCTTCGATGACGGGCCCAGAATGCTGACACCAACGGTGTCATCGGCCCAGATGTCATCGGGGTCGAAGGTCAGGTCGATGGGGTTCGTGGCCGAGACCGGGGCCGGAGCGCCTCGAGGAGTCGACACGTCGATGACGGGATCTTCAGCCGAGATGTCGAGCTCTCCGGCGGCATCATCAGAAGCGGGCTCGCCAAACATCTCGGCGAGGTCGGCGTCGAGTTCGAGTTCGCCGAATGCGGCCTCGTTCGAGATCGGCGGGCCGAACACCGCGTCGACGTTGACGCCCACGGTGCGGCGAGCGGCCATCAAACTGGAAACGATGACGATGACCCCGGCGAAAGTGACGAGGTCACCGATGGAGATCACGCTGTTGAGGAAACCGATCGGGATGGTGTCGCCGAGGGAGCCGAGCCGGCTGCTCGATGTCTCGAGTTCGAGCAAATGCCCGACCGAGGTGATCTGTGATCGTTCGGTTGTCGAGCTGACGATGCCAGCGGCGCTGAGTGCCTCGAAGCGGACCGGCACGGCGCCGTTGATGGCCAGGACGACGAGATTCATCGACACGCCGAGGGCGGCGATCAACGCACCTCGGAGCTGAGCGTTGGAGACCAAGCCCACGACCAGGGCAAACATTCCGACGACCGACAGCGATGTCGCCCCTGCGATGTCGACGCTCTCAGCGAATGCCTGGATGACGAAGCCACCAGCGATCAGACCCCACCATTGCGGACGCACCGATCGCAGAGCCTCGAGCCGGCCGCCGCGAGCCAAGCCAATGGCGATGCCGAGGCCCACCACGACCACGCTCATGATGATGCTGCCCATGTCCACTCCTGCGGTCCGCCCGACGCGATGAGGCTAGCCAGAAGTGGTCCCCGGCGCAGGGACCGGTGGTCAGATCTGGTCGGCGGTGCACACGATGCGACGATCGCCCCGCTCCCAAACACCACGAGACGGCACGAACTCGGTGGTCCCGATTTCCGACGTTGCGTACGGCTCGCTGAAGACGTCTTCGAATCTGTCGACGCACTCCCGAGCCGCAGCGCGTCGCAACAAACGATCGCCCGGCCACACGAGATCGGGGTCGCCGTCACACTCGACCACACCGAGCTCGTTCGGCAGGTCGACCAACTCGTCTTCCTCGACCAACGACCCGATGCAGAACGAGGCGAACACAACCCCTTCATTCGTGCCGGCGCACTCGACGATCGCCACCAGTGGTGGGCGCGGAATCGTGGTGGTGGCTGCCTGGGGTTCGGTGGTGGTCGGCGCTTGGGTCGTCGTGGTCTCGCCCTCGATGGTGGGCGCCAAGGTCGTCGGCGGGAGCGTTGTCGTGGTGGTCTCAGGCACTGCGTCGTAACACTGGCCTGGAGCGAGACCCAGTGATTCGCCGAGGCCCCGGACAATGGGTGGCGCCGTGGTGGTCGTGGCCTCAGTCGTTGCGGTCGTCGACGAGGTGTCGACAGTCTCGGCGTCACCACTGGTGCAGGCGGACAGGATCGCCACGAGAGTGGCAGCGATGAGTGCTTGCCGGATCACAGGGCTTGCCGGATCACAGTGCTGGTTGGATGAAGGCTGGTCGGATCACAGTGCTTGCCGGATCACAGTGCTGGCAGCATCCGGTCCAGGTGAACGAAACAGAAGAAGAGAGCGACGAAGAACACCGGGGTGGCGCCGAGGTACACGAGCCACTTCTTCCATCGTCGAGCGGCCAGCAGGGCAGCGATCACCACAGCCAATGCGGCCAGGCCCCACAGAATGGTGGCGGTCCGTTCTTCCCAGTTCCAGCCGAGTGATTCTTCGAGAGCATTTTCTTCAACGCCGACCGCAGCGTCTTCTTCAAGAGCGAATTCTTCAATGGGCTCTTCCTCGAGGGGATCCTCGTCGCCGTCACCGATCTCTTCGCCGGCGAGCTCGGCCAGGCGCTCGGTACTGAGCGTGGGGATCACTTCTTGGGGAGCAGAAACCAGTAGTGCAGTGACGATGATTCGCTGGCGAGCTGACCGATACGGGTGACACGCCGTGAGGGTGAGTCGGTTGTCGCCGAAGTCGTCGAGGACTTCGGTCTGGCTCGGATCGACGATGAAGTGTCCGACCTCGTCGCCGTCGGCGTTGGTCTGCGCCATCACCTGGTAGTAGCTGTCGCCCTGGAACGTCGTGACCTTGATGAGGTCGCCTGGCTCGAGCAGGTGCAAGTTTCTGAACGGCTCGCCGTAGGTGCTGCGGTGGCCAGCGATGGCAACGTTGCCCGGCTGCCCGGGCAGCGGTGAATCGGCGTAATGGCCGGGACCCTTGCGAAGATCATCGCGTCGAATACCTTCGACGATGTTGCGGGTGAGGCGGATGTCGGGGATCTCGATGCTGCCGAGTACATCACCCTGTCGAGGTGTGAGGAGTGCGATCTCTTCGTCAGAGAGTGCCTCGGGGTCCAGCGCCGAGACCGTGAAGTCTGGCCCGGCACGGTCGCCCAGTTCCGGGGCGAAGGCGAGGGCGATGGCATTGTTGATGGCGTCATCGTCGGTCAGTGGTGGGGGAGCGAAGTCGCCGCCATCGCGATCAGCGATGTCCGAAGTGTCGATCAAGCCTGCGTCTTCGAGTTGTGCGATGCGATCGTCGAACTCGGTGTCGAGTTCCTCTTGGGCTTGGGCTTCGAGAATTCCCGTGCCGTAGAGCTGGAAAACGGCGAACATGATCACGATCAGGCCGAGGCCGATGAGTGTTCGGCCGAGACCGCCAATGATGGAAGCTGTTTGTTTCTTCATGAGATTTGGGTGCGAGGGTAGATCGCCTTCTCCCATGATCGGCGTCACCCGCGCCGAGACAAGGGTTTCGTCGGGCGGTCGGGCGTATCGTGGCTGGCTGTGTCCGACGCTGTGATCCTCCTCGAGCAGGCCGTGAGCCTGATTGGTCGGTTCCCGGCATTGGCTGGCGCTGATCTCGAGGTGCAACCCGGCGAGGTGGTGCTTCTGCAAGGGCCGAACGGAGCGGGCAAGTCGACGCTGCTTCGGCTCTGTGCCGGGCTAGCTCCGCTGCACAATGGTCGGGCCCAGGTCCTCGGCACCGACCTCGCCACCCCTGCTGGTCGGCGGTCGGTTCGGCGGCGCATCGGATTGCTCGGTCACGGAACGGCGCTCTATGAGGATCTGACCGTCGAGCAGAACATCCGTTTCTGGGCTGCAGCAAACGGGTCTGATGTGACGGGGATCGATGCCGTGATGGATCGCCTCGGCGTTGGTGGCCGGCTCCGTGACGTCCCGGTGTCTGGGCTGTCAGCTGGTCAGCGACGTCGAACCTCGATGGCAGTGCTGGTGTCTCGTCGCCCACTGCTGTGGTTGCTCGACGAGCCCCACGCCGGGCTTGATCGTGATGGCAGAGACCTGGTTGACAGCTTGGTCAAGCAAGCCGTGGCATCGGGGGCCACAGCTGTGGTTGCTTCCCACGAATTGGACCGGGTTGCCACGCTGGCCACCCGAGTGGTCGAAGTCGCAGGCGGGCACGTCCGACCGATCGACCCTGCTTCGGGCAGTACTGGCGAGGTCGGCTGATGCTGCGTGACGCCAAGCTGATCGCTGGCAAGGACCTCCGCATCGAGATGGTCTCCAAAGTGCTAACCACCCAGGTGATCCCCTTCGGTCTGCTCGTGCTGATTCTGTTCGGTTTCGCCATCGACCCCGACCTCCAAGCGGTTGGCCGTGGGGTGGAGGGCAACAGCCGCGCCGTGCTCGAGACGGTCGCCCCCGGCCTGTTCTGGATGGCGGTGCTCTTCTCGTCATTGCTGGCCATCGGTCGATCCTTTGCTGTTGAGTCCGTTGATGGGAATCTCGATGCGCTGCGCCTCGCCGGGCTCGAACCGAGCGGGATCTTCCTCGGCAAAGCGGCGGCGGTTCTGGTGCAGTTGACCGTGCTCGAAGTCGTTCTCGGATTGGGTGCACTGGCGATCTATGGCGCACCGGTCGGGCACCCACTGTTGCTGGGTGTGACGGTTGTCGTCGGGACAGTGGCCATTGCTGCGGCCGGTACTCTCTATGCGGCGTTGGCAGCAGGACTCCGGGTGCGGGACACACTCGTTCCATTGTTGTTGCTTCCAGTGCTGGCTCCGGTGCTGTTGGGTGCCACGATTGCCACTGGTGCCGCCCTGTTCGGGCCAGCCAGCGATGGCTGGCCGTGGTGTGCAGCACTCGGTGCTTTCGCAGTGCTTTATGTCGCTGCGGGGATTCTTGCGTTTGGTTCACTCCTGGAGGACTCGTGACCACTATCGATACGGCAGGCTCGACCAAGGATGCAACGGCGACCACCGGATCAAAGGGAACCCGCATGCTCGGAGCCGTCGTTGCCGTTGGGTTCGTGGCCCTCGCTGCCCTTGCGCTCTTCATCACGCCGCCAGAAGCAACACAACGCGACGCCTTTCGGCTGATCTACATCCATGTGCCGTCTGCCATCGTCTCGCTCTACATCGCCTTTTCGATCACGCTCGTCGGCTCGATCATGTACCTCTGGAAGAAGTCGGTCTTCTGGGACCTCATGGCCGAAGCATCAGCCGAGATAGGCGTCATCTTCCTCGGCCTCACCTTGATCACGGGAATGCTCTGGGGTCGACCGACCTGGGGCACGTACTGGATCTGGGATCCCCGGCTCACCAGCACCGCTGTCTCGTTCGTTCTCTACTCCGGCTACCTCGCCGTCCGCCGACTGGACATGGACCCCACGGTTCGGTCGAAGCGAGCTGCCATCCTCGGCATCGTCAGCTTCGCCAACCTGATCATCGTGCGGTACTCGGTGCAGTGGTGGGACTCGCTTCATCAGGGACAGACCTTTGACGTCGCCGACACCCAGATGGACGGGATCATGCTGTTCACCTTCGTGTTCGGTGTCATCGTGATGAACCTCTTCTTCGGTTGGCTGCTGATCCATCGGTTCCGAGTCGCTTGGCTCGAACACCAGATCGCGGACGTCGGCCTCACCGAAGCAATCGAAGCTCGTCGTCGCGAAGGAGTCAGCTGATGCATTGGGAGTTCGTCATCCCTGGGTACATCGTTGCCGTTGTCGTACTCGGCACCTACGTCCTCGCAACCGTCAAACGAGGCCGCAGGTTGAGCAAGCAGTTGCCTGAGGGCAAGCGGAGGTTCCTCGATGCCTGATGGGGTTTCTGACAACGATTCGGGTGCAGTCGAAGACCTCGACCTCACACCCGCTCAGGTCGACGATGTCTCGCCATCGGCACCGAAACGCAAGTGGCGGAATTGGCTCATCATCGGACTCTTCACTGGGGCAATGGGCGTCCTGCTGTTCCAGGCGCTCACCAGCGCTCGCATCTTCTTCTACAACGTGGACGAAGCCGTGGCCGACAAGACCGAACTCGAAGATCGCACGTTCCGTCTACAGGGCACCGTGGTCGATGAACCCGTCGAGGACGCCAACGGTGCCTTGGTGTTCACCGTTGGTCACAACGGTGTGCAGGCCACGATTCGCCACATCGGCGAGGAACCAACCGATCTGTTCGAGGTCGGTATCCCCGTGGTTGCCGAAGGTCGTTGGGACGGCGACTCGTTCGAGTCGTCGCAGCTTCTGGTGAAGCACTCCGAGGCGTACGTGGCTGAGAACGAGGGTGAAGAACGCCCTGGTGTCGGCGATGGCACCTACGAAGTGATTGTGGATTCATGAACGCAGCCCTCGGGTATGGGTTCACCATGCTGGGCCTGGTCACCTCGATCATGGGTTGCTTGGTCGGCATCTATGCACTGACCAACCAGCGCAATCGACTGATCGGTCAGGTTCGATCCTGGTCGTGGCTGGTGTTGGTCGCCGGCGTCGGTGCCTTCGCGGTGATGCAGGTTGCGCTCTTCCAGCGTGACTACTCCGTGTCCTTCGTGCAGCAGGTCGGCAGTGAGACAACGCCGGCGTTGTTCAACTTTGCAGCGATCTGGTCGGCGCTCGAAGGGTCGATCATCCTGTGGACCTTGGTCCTCGCGATGTACATCTCGGCGGTTGTGGTCAAGTTCGGCAAGCGGGGCAACGATCCGCTGCTCGGCTGGGCGATGGTCGTGTTGTTCGGCGTTGCTGCCTTCTTCTTTGCACTCATGGCCGGACCGGCGAACCCGTTCGTCCCGGTCGAGATCCCCGAGGGGTTCGTGGGCCCCGGCCCGAACCCATTGCTCCAGAACCACATCCTCGTGGCCTTCCATCCGCCCATGCTCTACGCCGGTTACGTCGGCTTCACGGTGCCGTTCGCCTTTGCGATCGCTGCCTTGATCACCGGACGCGTTGGCGAAGGCTGGCTGGTCGAGACTCGGCGCTGGACCGTTGCTGCGTGGGGCTTCCTCACCTTCGGCATCGTCTTGGGCGCCTGGTGGAGCTACGAGGTTCTTGGTTGGGGCGGGTACTGGGCGTGGGACCCGGTCGAGAATGCTTCGCTGCTTCCTTGGCTGACCGGTACTGCCTACCTCCACTCGGTGATGGTGCAGGAGCGCCGTGGCATGCTCCGGGTCTGGAACCTGTCGTTGCTGTGCGCAACGTTCTGCCTCACGATTCTGGGCACCTTCCTCACCCGATCCGGCGTGGTCGAATCCGTCCACGCATTCTCCGACGGTGCCGTCGGGCCATGGTTGCTCGCCTTCTTCGGTGTGGTCGCAACGCTGTCGATCGGTTTGATCATGTGGCGCGGCGACCGGCTGCGCTCGCCTGGCGCCATCGACTCGCCGTTGTCACGCGAAGCTGCCTTCTTCGCCAACAACGTGGTCTTCGGAGCGCTTGCGTTCATCGTCTTGCTCGGCACCGTGTTCCCGCTTCTCGCCGAGGCGTGGGATGGCACTCGCCTGACGATCGGTCGTCCCTACTTCGATTCGATGGCTCGGCCGATCGCTTTCGTGATGCTCTTTCTCATGGCCGCCGCTCCGGTCCTTCCGTGGCGCAAGGCAAGCACCGAATTGCTGTCCGAGCGCTTGTTCTGGCCGGCAGTTGCGGCCCTCGGCGCCATGATCGCGGCCATCTTGTTCGGCGGCCGAGGTCTCTACCCCGTGCTCACGTTCGGTCTTGGCGGGTTCGCCGGTGGCGCCGCCTTGCGTCAGGTGTTGCTGGCTGCTCGACGCCAAGGCTGGCGCGGCTTCGTTGGCCGCACCAACGGCGGCATGATCGTGCACCTCGGTGTTGTGTTGATCGCCGTGGCCATCGGTGCATCTGAGTCCTACAAGACCGATCGCTTGTTCACGATGGTTCCTGGCGACGAGGTCGAGGTCGCAGGGCACACCTTCGAGTACATCGATCTCGAGGCCAACGAGAACGACCGCCGCATTCACCTGTTCGCCAACGTCATGATCGACGGCGACGATGTCTACACACCTGGTGTCACGATCTATCGACAGATGGGTCAGCCGGTGGCGACACCCTCGGTTCGTCCCGGTTTCTCCGAGGACCTCTTCCTCGTGCTCGACCAGCAACCCTCCAGCCCGGTCGACCCCATCAGCCTGCGCGTCATCGTGCGCCCTCTCATCTCGTGGATGTGGGTCGGCGGGATCATGATGGCGCTCGGCAGCCTGCTGGCATTGTTCCCCGGCAAGCGCCGGCGCGGCACCGAGCCAGTGTCGGCGTTGCTCGGTGCTGGTGGAAACACCGAAGACCTGCTGCCAGAAGCCAAACCCGATACTGACCCGACAACGGAGTCCGCTCGTGTCTGAAGTCCTGGACGACGGCCCCTCTGCTGAAGGTCTCGGCTCGGCACGACCTGATCACGAAGTGGTTGGTCAGGCATCTGGCTCGGTGGCGAGAAAGGTCGCCGCCGTCGTCGGCGTCATCGTCTTGGCCATGATCGCGCTCTTGGCCCGAGGCGGCGTGGGGGAACGAGCGGAAGCTGCGAACAGCCTGCTGGGTGAACGTGTCCCGCTGATGGTTGGCGATGCCGTCGATGGTCGCGACTACGACATCGACGACTTTCGCGGTGAGTGGGTGCTGGTCAACTTCTTTGGCACCTGGTGCCCTCCGTGTGTGGCCGAGCACCCCGAACTCGTCGAACTCGAACAGTGGGGCATCGAAAACGACCGACTGTCGTTGGTGTCGGTGGCTTTCAACGACAACCCAGCTGACGTCCAGCGATTCTTCGATGACTTCGGCGGCGAGTGGCCGGTGCTCGACGACGCCAATCTCTCGGTGGCCTTCGAAATCTCGAACGTGCCCGAGAGCTTTCTGATCGCCCCGTCTGGCTTGGTGGTCCAACATTTCATCGGCGGCATCGTTGCCGGCGACGTGCAGCAGTCGATCGTTGCCAACGACCTGCCCGTCTCCCAGGGTGGCCTTGGTCCAGAAGCCGGTGTTTCTACCGATGAAGAGGTCGACGATGAAGACTGAATCGTCGAAGCAGTCGACCGACAGCGCGGCGTTGCGCAGCACCGGTCCATCAGCGAAGCAGTGGCTCTGGGTCGGTCTTGTCGCATCGATGATCTTCTTGCTGGCAGTGGCGACATTCGATGACGGCGGCATCGAGACCGACGGCGAACGAATCGCCCGACTGTCAGAGTCGTTTGCCTGCCCAGAGTGCCGGGGTCAGAGCGTGTCGGAATCCAACGCACCGGTTGCGGTGACGATTCGCCAGTTCATCCGCAACGAGGTGACCAACGGAGCAACAGATGGAGCGATCCGGGATCGTCTGGTCACGTCCTACAGCAGCAAGGTGTTGCTGAATCCTCCAGGCGAAGGCTTCAGTTCGCTTATCTGGATCTTGCCCGTGGTGGTCTTCGTTGGTGGCAGCGCTGGCGTTGGTTGGACGGTGAATCGATCCCGAGGCGGCAGCCGTGACGCCACCGACGCCGATCGAGATCTGGTGGCGAAGGCTCAGGCCGAAGCTGTCGAGAAGTCCTCGTGAGCGGACAGAAGAAGCAGTCAGACCGCCGAGCTCTCAGCCCGGACCGACTCGTCGAACTCGAGACAGAACGAGATTTCCTGCTGGCTTCACTGGCCGACCTCGAAGCCGAGCATGCTGCTGGCGACCTCGATGCCGCAGACTTCGCACAACTCGAGGCCGACTACACGGTACGAACCGCCGATGTCATCCGCCAGATCGAGGACCGCAATGCGGTCGTTGCCGCCGCAGCGCCCGAGCGTTCTCCGACCAGAACCCTGGCCTGGGTGGTGGGTGTGCTCGCTTTCGCTCTCGGTGCCGGATTCTTGCTGGCTCAGGCCGCTGGCGAGCGAGGTGTCAACGACGAGATCACCGGCAATGTCGACGCGTCGCCTCGGCAGCGAGTGTTCGAGTGTCAAGAGCTCGACCGGAACGGTTCGGTGCAGGAAGCCAACGAGTGCTTCTCCGAGGTGTTGGTTGCTGACCCACGTAATGTCGAAGCGCTCGCGTATCGAGGGTGGTTGTTGGTTCGGGTCAGCGGTTCGGCCCAAGGCATCGGAGAAGATGCGCAGGCCGCCGAAATCCTGGTTTCGGCCAAGGCGTCGCTCGACGAGGCCGTCGAGATCGACCCCAGCTACCCAGACGCTCGGGCCTTCCGAGTCATTGTCTACAACGCCGAAGGCAACACCGAAGCAGCCTGTGCTGAACAAGCAACGTTGGCTGCGCTCGACCCGCCCGAAATCATCCTCCAACTCATCGGCGGCCTCCAGCTCACCTGCGCCTGACCACTGGTGCCGGGGGTCAAGAGGTTAAGAGGTTGTCGCCGGGGACTTCTTGGCTGGTCGACGCAGGACCGGCGGCCGCTCGGTGGCTACGTCGCCGATCACCAGGACCGATGGAGACGGCACGGGCTCGATCCCGAGTGTGTCGAGTGTGCCGAACCGTTGCTGCTCGTCCGGGCGAGTGGCGTTGGTGATCACTGCGACCGGCGTCTTTGCAGAACGGCCGCCAGCGATGAGGGCATCAGCAACCAGACGAGCCCGCTTGGCCCCCATGAGGACCGTGATGGTGAGGCCAGACTGAGCGAGCGCAGACCAGTCGATGGCGTCACTGCCGGGGTCCTGGTGCGCCGTGACGATGCAGGCGCCGCTCGACACGCCGCGCTCGGTGATCGAGACCCCGGCGGACGCAGGCCCCGCAATCGACGACGAGATGCCCGGCACCACGGCAACAGCGACGCCAACGGACTCGCAGGCCCGCTGTTCTTCGATGCCCCGACCGAACATGAACGGGTCACCGCCCTTGAGGCGCACGACGGTGTCGAGTCGCTGTCCGAGGCTGCAGAGCAGATCGTTGATTTGTTCTTGGGACGGGCCAGGTGAGCCTGGCGTCTTGCCGACGTCGTACCGCTCCGCTGAGGGGGCGGCCAGGCCGAGGATGTCGGGGCCGACCAAACGGTCGAACACCACAGCGTCGGCTTCAGCGAGCAAGCGGGCGGCCCTGAGTGTGAGTAGTTCGAGGTCGCCAGGACCTGCGCCGACCAGATGCACGGTCATGATGCCGCCCATTCGAGCGGCACGCCGGCCGACACCAGCGCACGCAGGCGGTTCTCGAACTCGTCGAGCGCCTCCTGCCAGCCTTCGACTTCGGTGGGCTTGCCGGCTGCTCGCATTTCATTGCGCACGGTTCTCGCCACCCCGTGGGCTGCAAGGGATGCATCGGAGAGCAGTTCGTTCTCGACGAATCGTTGCGCTCGTCGCCGCATCCATGACGCGGTGGCCGGGCTCGTGCCACCGGTGGAGATGCCGATCGTGAGCGGTCCCTTACGGGCGACCGAGGGCAGAATCACCGAGCAGTGCACGGGATCGTCAGCGGCGTTGCACCACATGCGGCGTTTCTCGGCGTCGACAAAGACGGCCCCGTCAACGGCTGGATCGCCGGTGGCGGTCACGACCATCCAGGCTCGCGCCAGGTGTCGCGTGTTGTACGAGGCAACGATGCGATCGATGCGGGACGGGTCGCCGTCTGAGCCGAGCAGTTCCATCTCGGGTGAGTGCTCGGGTGCCACGACTCGCAGGTTCGCGCCCTGGTGGTAGTAGGCCGCTGCCTTGCGGGCGGCGATTGGTCCGGCGCCGACGATCACGATCAAGCGGCCCTCGACCCGAAGGCCGATGGGCACGGTTTCGATCGCTGGGCGCTGCGCTGGGGCGTTCACGACGCACCAGGAATGCGGAAGGTGGGGAGGCCCAAACGGAGCCCTTCAGTGCCGACAGCATTGGCCCAGTCGCCGAAGCTCTCATCATCTCGTTCGTTCCGGTAGCGATCGAGGAGCGGGCCGAGCACATCTCCCAGTTTTGTGAGTGGCACGGCCTCCACCGTCTCGGCCGCGAGGCGTGAGCCATCAGGGCTTCCGCCGAGCCAGAGGTCGTAGGTGGTCTTGGTCCGGCCAACAATGCCGAGCTCGGCCACGTAGGGGCGTGAGCACCCGTTTGGGCAGCCGGTCATCCGGGTCTCGATCGCAACGTCGGCCAAACCGCGATCGATGAGCAGCCCGTCGAGCAAGCCGGTGACCTCTGGCAGCACGCGCTCGGCCTCGCCAAGGGCTTGGCCACAGGTAGGCAACGCTGGGCACGCCATTGATGACAGAACGCTGAGGCTGAGGTGTTCTCGCAGTGCAACGCCGTGGCCGATCAGTAGGTTCTCGACCGCCTCCTTGTGCGCTTCATCGATGCCGCAGAGCAGGAGGTCATGCTGCGGTGTGAGGCGGATCTCGGAGGCGTAATTCTCGAGGCACAACCTCACCGCAGTCCGGGCGCCAGTGGTCTCGGTGTTGCTGAGGCGCCCGCCGGGCACGGGCACGCCGATGAACCAATGGCCATCTGCCTGACGGTGCCAGCCGAGCTCTGCTCTGGACCGATTCCATGCTGGGAGTTCGATCGGGTCGGCAATGGCGTGGCCCAAGCGGGACTCGACCTCGGAGCGAAGCCAGCCGATACCGCGCTCGGCCACCAGGTACTTGAGCCTCGCGTGCTTGCGGTTCTCTCGATCGCCGTGGTCGCGGAAGGTGGTGACGATGGCTTCGACCACGTCGCCGACTCGATCATCTGGCACCCAGCCGAGTGGTTGGGCCAGGTGAGGGAACGTGTCTGGATTGTTGTGGCTTCGACCGAGGCCGCCGCCGGCAAGAATCATGGCGCCAGCAACGGGCAGGCCCGCCGCGTCGACCCGCTCCAGAGGAACGATGCCGCAGTCCTGGCTGTAGAGGTCGATCGAGTTGTCTCTTGGCCAGGCAATGCCGATCTTGAACTTGCGGGGCAGGTAGCTGGCGCCGTAGATCGGTTCTTCGGAGGCCTCCGGCGTGGGGCGGGCCGTCACCGCCTTCTCGCCGTCGATCCACAGTTCCCAGTAGGCAGCCGACTGCGGAGTGAACCGGGCATCGATGCCGGCAGCAAGGGCCTCGATCCGCTGATGGTCGACCCCTTCGACCGGGGCGGTCGTGGCCATGACGTTGCGCACCACGTCGCCGCAAGCGGCGTAGGTCGAGACGAGGCCGTCGCTGAGGTCACGGATCAGCGATTGGAGATTTCCCTTGTGGACGAAGTGGTATTGCACGCCCTGGCGCGAGGTCAGCCGTAGGGCGCCGTCGGCAAAGGTGTCGGCCAGATCGTCGATGGCCAACCATTGGTCGACCGAGAGCACGCCACCAGGAACCGAACAGCGGACCATGCATGAATACGCCAGCGTCTCTTTGGCCTGGGTTCGCTCTCGGCGAACGTCGCGATCGTCTTGCTGGTAGATGCCGTGGAACTTGAGCAGTTGGCCCGCATCAGCGGTGAACGCAGCGTCGTGGGAAGCGAGCTCGTCGAGGATGGTTCCCCGCAGTTGATGGCTCTCGGCCTTCAGAGTTTCTGTCATGGGCGAAGACCGTAGACCTATTCCCGACAAAACCGATCGGGTTTTACGGGAATGATATTCTTGGCTTGCGTGTTCTCGTCGCGGGTAGCGTCGCAGGGTGCTTGGGCCGGTGGTTGCAGAGAAGTTGGTGAAGCGGTTCGCACCCGCTCACAAGGGAGTCTCGCCGTTCACCGCCGTCGACGGCATCGACTTCGCCATCGAGCCGGGCGAAACGTTCTCGCTTCTCGGCCCCAATGGTGCTGGCAAGAGCTCGACCATGAAAATGGTGAGCACGGTCAGCCCGATCACGTCGGGCAAGCTGACGGTGCTCGGTGGCGACCCCGTGGCCGACGGTCCGGCCATTCGCCGCCGGATGGGCGTGGTGCCACAGGAAGACCTCCTCGACGCCGAGCTCACGGTGTTCGAGAACCTCGTGATCTACGCCCGTTACTTCGGGCTGAGCTGGGATGCCGCTCGGTCCAAGGCCACCGAACTGCTCGACTTCGCGCAGCTCACCGAACGCAAAGACGACAAGGTCGACCCGCTCTCCGGCGGTATGAAGCGCAGGCTCACGATCGCCCGCTCGCTGGTCAACGATCCCGAACTGGTCTTGCTCGACGAGCCGACCACCGGCCTCGATCCGCAGGCCCGTCACCTGCTGTGGGAGCGGCTGTACCGGCTGAAGGAACAGGGCACCACGTTGCTCCTCACCACCCACTACATGGACGAGGCCGAACAGCTCGCTGACCGCCTCGTGATCATGGACGGTGGGCGCATCGTTGGCGAAGGCTCGCCAGCCGAGCTCATGAGCCGCCACGTCACAAAGGACGTGCTCGAACTGCGCTTCCCGCCAGCCGACGACGGCACGAGGCAACGGCCAGCGGGCCTCGACCAGTTCGGTTTCCGCATCGAAGTGCTGCCCGACCGTGTGCTGGTCTACGCCGACGATGGCGACGCAGCACTCGCGAAATACATCGCCGGCGGTGTGCATCCGTCAGGCAGCTTGGTTCGTCGATCGACGCTCGAGGACGTGTTCTTGGCTGTCACCGGCCGGACACTGAACGAGTAGTCATGGCTGCGGTCCGTCACTTCCTCGAGCACCAGTTCGTCCGCTATCGAGCCACCTGGTGGAGCACGATCATCTCGAGCGTTCTGTTTCCGTGCTTCTTCTTGCTGGCCGTTGGTTTTGGCCTCGGTTCCCAAATTGATGACACGTCCAGCCTCGGAACCAGCGACTACCCATCGTTCATCGGGCCCGGCGTGCTTGGCGGAGTGGCGCTACTGCAAGCGGGCGGCCTGTCGCTGTGGCCAACGCTCGGCGCCATCAAGTGGCAGGGCGATTACCAGGCCGCCCTGGCCACCCCGTTGACCACCGCCGGCCTCGTCGTCGGCCACGTGTTGTGGATCGGCTTCCGCATCATGGTCAGCGCCACCTTCTACCTGGCCGTCCTCGTAGCGTTCGGTGTCGTCGGCTCGTGGCTTGCGGTGCTGGCGCCACTCGTGGCGTTCCTTGTCGCTCTTGCTGTCGCTGGTCCGCTCTCGGCGTGGTCGGCGTCTCAAGACAGCGACTTCTCGTTCGGGCCGATCAATCGACTTGGGCTGACCCCGCTGTTCTTGTTCTCCGGTGCCTTCTTCCCGATCGATCAGTTGCCGAGCGTCATTGCCTGGATTTCGAGGGTCTTCCCGGTGTGGCACGGTGTCGAGCTGACCCGTGGCCTGATCAACGGGACCATGGCAGCGGCCGCTGGGTTCGGCCACGCCGCCTACCTCCTGCTGTGGGCGGCAGTCGGTGTCGCCCTCGCCATCCGATCGTTCGAGAGCCGGTTGGCGGCATGACCGCCATGTTTGTTCGGCCGTCTTCAGCGTTCGCCGCACTGGTCAAGCCGGCACAATCCGTCGTCGAGCGAAACATTCTCAGCTACCGGCGCATGTGGGTCGTCATCGCCAGCGGGTTCTTCGACCCGATCTTCTACCTCTTCGGGTTGGGCGTCGGCCTCGGGGCATTGATCGGTGACGTCGAATACGGCGGTCAGATGATCAGCTATGCCACCTTCGTGGCTCCTGGTCTCGTGGCTTCATCGGCGATGAACGGTGCGATCTTCGATTCGACGTTCAACTTCTATTACAAGCTGAAGTACGCCAAGACCTTCGACGCCATGCTCGCTACTCCGCTTCGGTTGGGTGACATCGTGGTCGGCGAGATCGCCTGGTCGATGGTCCGAGGAGGCATCTATGCCATTGCCTTCCTCCTGGTGACGCTGGTGTTCGGGTTCGTCCAGAGTTGGTGGGCGATCCTGGTCATTCCGGTGTCACTCCTGATCGGCGTGTCCTTCGCTGCGCTCGGCTCGGCCATCACGACGTTCATGCGCAGCTGGCACGACTTCGATTACGTGCAGCTCGTCCTGCAGCCGCTGTTCCTTGCCTCCACCACGTTCTACGCCCTCGACGTCTACCCAGACTGGTCGCACTGGATGGTGCGTATGACGCCGCTCTACCACGCCGTCACCCTCTGCCGCTCGCTGATGCTCGGCAACGTCAGCTGGGGCGACCTTGGCCATGTCGCGTACCTCGTCGCGATGCTGCTGGTCGGCGCCTACGTCGTGAAACGCCGCCTTGCCCACCTTCTCCTGAGCTGAGTTCGCTCTCTGTTCACCTCGATGTCATGCGGCAGGCGCCCTGACCGTGTTGACTGCTTCGATGTCTACTCGTGTGGGAATCAACGGATTCGGTCGCATTGGCCGCCTCGTGGTTCGAGCACTGCGGCATCAGCCGGGCCTCGAACTCGTCCACATCAACGAGATCGCTGGTGATGCTGCCACTGCGGCGCACCTGCTCGAATTCGACACGGTGCACGGGCGGTTCGCCGGCACGGTGAGCTCCGACGTCAACGGGCTCGCCGTCGATGACGCTCCCGTGTCATTCAGCACACACGCAACCCCCGGAGAGATCCCGTGGGGAGAACTCGGCGTCGACATCGTCCTCGAATGTTCGGGAGCGTTCCGCACACCTGCAGCGATACAGCCCCACCTCGACCGGGGCGCTCTCAAGGTCATCGTGGCCGCCCCTGTCCAGGGAGTGCTCAACATCGTGGTCGGGTGCAACGACGACCTCTACGACCCAGAGGTCGATCAGATCATCACCGCTGCCTCGTGCACCACGAACTGCCTGGCGCCGGTGGTGAAAGTGTTGCACGAGAACATTGGCATCGAACGAGGTGCGATCACCACCATCCACGACGTCACCAACACCCAGGTGGTGGTCGATGCCCCGCACAAGGACCTACGCCGAGCCCGCTCGGCGCTGAACTCGCTGATCCCCACGTCGACCGGCTCGGCGACAGCGATCACGATGATCTACCCGGAGCTGACTGGAAAGCTCAACGGCGTGGCGGTTCGAGTGCCGCTGCTCAATGCATCGCTGACCGACGCCGTGTTCACCCTCGACCGAGCAGTCACCGCAGAGGAAGTGAACGAGCTCTTCCGAGCCGCCGCCGCTGGTCCGCTCGAAGGGATCCTCGGCTACGAAGATCGACCGCTGGTGTCGGCTGACTACACCAATGACACCCGCTCTGGCATCGTCGATGGCCCGTCGACCATGGTGATCGACGACCGGATGGTCAAAGTGCTGATCTGGTACGACAACGAATACGGCTACGCCTTCCGCATGGCCGAGTTGGCAGCGAGGGTCGCTGCATCACTCGTGTGATGAACACTCGCAGCTATGCCCTCGTGACGGCTGGGTACTGGGCCTTCACGCTGACCGACGGCGCGCTGCGGATGCTCGTGCTGCTGTACTTCCACGATCTCGGCTATTCGCCGGTGTCGTTGGCGTTCTTGTTCTTGCTCTACGAAGTCGCCGGCATCGTGACGAATCTCCTCGGCGGTTGGGTTGGCGCCCGCACGGGGCTGCATCGAACGCTGTTCGCCGGTCTCGGGCTGCAGGTGGCGGCGCTGCTGGGCTTGACGCTGCACGACCGGACTTGGCCAGAGCTTGCGTCGGTCGGTTTCGTGATGGCGGCGCAGGCGTTGTCTGGTGTAGCGAAGGACCTCACGAAGATGAGCTCGAAGTCGGCGGTGAAGTACGTGGCTGGTGACGGTGCGCTGTTCCGACTGGTGGCGGTGCTCACTGGCTCGAAGAACGCGCTGAAGGGCATCGGGTTCTTTGTCGGCGCAGCGCTGTTGGCGTGGCTGGGATTCGACGGTGCGTTGCTCGTGATGGCGGGGTTGATCGCGGTGACGCTGGTTGCGGTGTGGTGGCTGCTCGATGCCGACCTCGGGCAGGCCAAGAGCAAGACGCCGTTGCGTTCGATCTTGTCGAAAGCAACGGCGATCAATCGGTTGTCGATCGCCAGGCTGTTTCTTTTCGGCTCGCGTGACATCTGGTTCGTGGTGGCGCTGCCGGTGTTCCTCGACGACGAACTCGGTTGGTCGTTCGAGGGCATTGGAGCCTTCCTTGCTGCCTGGATCGTTGGGTACGGCCTGATCCAATCGGTAGCGCCCCGGCTGATCAGGAGCGACGAGGCGATCGCAGCGGCGCGATGGGTACTCGGCCTGGCGGCATTGACTGCAGTGATTGCGATGGCAGTCGGGTTCGAAGGCATGCGAACCACTGCTGTGGTGGGCGGACTCTTCGTGTTCGGCGCAGTGTTTGCCGTGAACTCGTCGCTGCACTCGTACTTGATCCTGGCTTACTCGCAGGGAGACGATGTGTCGCTCGACGTTGGCTTCTACTACTCCGCCAACGCTGCAGGCCGGTTCGTCGGCACCTTGCTGTCCGGATTGCTCTACCTGGCCGGTGGCCTCCAGGTTGCGATGTGGGGGAGTGCGGGGTTCCTCGTCATTGCTTACGCCGTAACCAGGCCACTTCCGTCGGTGGTCGACCAATCTGCTTTGAGTTCCCAGAGACGCTGAGTCCGCAGCTTGCGCTCTCCCAAACGCCTGTGCGATTTCGCCCTGCCGAGATGGGATAGTTGGTGGAAGCGGGCCCCGAGTCTTTCGTCGTCACCCGCAACGGTGTCCCTGTCGGGGAACTGACCCCGCTGCGTCGCCTCCGATTCGTCACTGCTGAATCGGTGACCGAGATCTTCCGCGCCGCTCCGGCCGTAGACGTTCAACAGTTGCGTCAGGACCTGGATGAGATCGCCAATCAAGAGAGCTCCCCTCGTGGCTGACAAACGGCCGCCACGCGACATTCTCGACACCTCGGTCGTGATAGACCTCGAAAAGATCGAGGCGGGCGTGCTGCCGGTCGAGGTTGCGGTGACTGCTCTCACCATGGCCGAACTCGCAGCGGGACCGCACGCTACAACTGACGCCAACGAACCGGCTCGCCGGCAGGATCGGTTGCAGCGAACAGAGGCAGCATTCGATCCGCTGCCTTTCGATTTCGAAGCAGCGCGGGCGTACGGGCGTGTCTACGCAGCAGCTGTGTCGGCTGGCCGGAAAGCTCGAGGAGCGCGAGCGGTCGATCTCATGATCGCTGCGATCGCTTGTGCGACAAGTCTTCCGCTGTACACCCGGAACCCAAGCGACTTCGTAGCGCTGGAAGATCTGCTGGAGATCGTCTCCATCTGACAGTCTGCCGATGAGGTCGTTGCGCAACGGCCTGCGGCGGTCGATCTTGCTGGGACTATGTGGAGTCGCACTGGGGTCGATATCGAGGGGTTGCTGTCGTGCCGGGTTCGTTATTATGCGCTGTGATATTCGAGCACTGGCTTCGATGCTCGAACGAGCAAGAACCACGGACGGTGCAGGTCATCAGCTCGCTCTGGGTGTTGCGCAACCTCTTCGGCGGAAGGACCGAACTCGACGATGCGCTCGATCATCAATCCAGCATCGATCACGGTGTTGACGTAGGTAGCGACTGTTCGGTGTTCCTTCACCACGCCGTCGACGAACCAGCTGGTCACGCGCTTGCCTTCGACGAGATAGTTGTTGAGCGGCCAGATTCGGTCACCACCCTCACTTGTCTCGAAACGTTGTGTGGTGGGTGCGCTGTAGATGGGATGTTCAACGGAGAAGACGATCGAACCGCCAGGCGAGAGTGCTGCCCCGACTGTGGAGAGCAGTCGCTCAAGGTCACGTACGTAGTGAAGGGCAAGCGAGCTGAAGACCAGATCGCAGGACTGTTCGTTGAGGACCAGCTCGTCGAGGTCACCAATCTGGTAGGTGACTTTGTCTGATGCTGTTTCGGCTTGGGCTCGTTCGAGCATCTTTGTCGAGATGTCTATTCCGAGGACTGATGAGGCTTGCTTGCCAGCAGCCCATCGACTGAACCAGCCGAACCCGCATCCGAGATCGACGATTCGTTGCCCTTTGGGTTCTGGCATCAGTTGTTGGAGCACCGGCCATTCCGCGGCGCCATCGAGGCCATCAGCTTGGCGATCGAGCGTGACGTAGCCAGCGAGAAAGTCTGGGTTGTCGTAGATGTTCTGTGCGGGCATTGTCGGCCTCCGTCAGAAACGTAGCTCGCTGCCGGTCTTCGGCGTGCCCAATAGTTTCGGTTGTCACGGTCGAAGCTCCGCTCTGGACCTGCGCTAAGCGCCACCATGCCCTGATATTCCGTGACGTCACGCTTGGGAAGATATGTCGGTGATCTATCCGCTTGTTTCTGTTGGCAGTCATGCTGGTGGTTGCGGGCGGTGATCGGAGGATCACCATGCAGTCCACGTTCCCATCTTTGACGGTCCCAGCTGAGAGTTCTCGGCTGGCTCCAACGCTCGGCCATCGACTCGTTGATGACTATCTCGAGTCGGTGCATGCCCGGCTGCGGCCGAACTCAACGCTCGCGGTCGCGTATGACTTGAAGGTGTTCTTCACTGTCGTCGCGAAGGGGCCGTTGGAGGTTCGGCGCCGTGATGTGTTGGAGTTCATCCGCGCTCAACGAACCGGTTCGTCGGCTCGCAATGTTGCTCCGATCGGGGCGTCGGATGGGTTGGCGTTGTCGACGATTCGGCGCCGGTTGTCGTCGGTCGCGGGGTTCTATTCGCATCTGGTCGCGTTGGGAGACATGGACCACAACCCGGTCCAACGGGGGATGCCGGTGCGGTCACCGGTGCATCGCGATCGCCGGGTGGTGCCGTTGGTGCGCCCGGCCCGGCATCTCCCGCGGATCCTTGATCACGACCAAGCCAACGCGTTGGTGGGTGCGCTGCGCACCGATCGTGACCGGGCGATGATCGACGCGATGCTCCTCGGCGGATTGCGCCGCTGCGAAGTCCTCGGCCTCGGGCTGGGCGATATCCGCTGGAACGAACGACGACTGTTCATCGCGAACGGCAAAGGCGGTCATCAACGGATCGTGCCGATTTCGCCGAGGTTCTTCACCAAAGTCCGGGCCTATCTCGAGGATGAACGACCAGCCGACGCGGAGACGTCGCTGGTGTTTGTGGTGTTGAAAGGACCCAACCGTGGCCAGCCGCTCAAGGCGAATGGTTTGGATCAGATCATGCTCGGCGCCCGCCAACGAGCCGGCCTTGAACACGCGACATGTCACGAGCTTCGCCATACCTGTTTCACCCGCCTCCGAGAAGCGGGCATGGCCCTCGAAGCGCTCCAAGCCCAGGCCGGTCACCAGTCGATCTCAGCGACGCAGATCTATTTGCATCTCGCGAATGACTGGCTCGCAGGCGAGTATCAGCGGGCCGCAGACGCTATTGATGCCCAGGCGGCGCTCGGCCGTAAGACGGAGGTGAGCTCATGACGATGCTCGCAATCGCGCACGAGCCCGTTGATGAGCGTTGGGCCCGGATCGCCGCCCACGCACCCGTCTACGCAACCACCGCGCATGACTATCTGAACCAGATTCGGGTCACTGCCAGGCCTGGCACTGTTGACTCTGTCGACGTCGCGCTGCGGATGTTTGGCAGCTGGATCATCGACCACGACCCAAAGGTCGTGGCGCTCCAACAAATCAAACGAACCCATATCGAGGGCTACAAACTTTGGCTCGCCACCCGCGAGAACCGCTACGGCAAACCGTTGAAGAAATCAACGATCAGCCTCCGGCTCTCGATGCTGCGCGTCGTGATTGAACGTCTCATTGAATGGGACCACCCCGACACCCCACCAAGGAACCCGATCATTTGGTCTGACATCCCCAAACTCGACGAACCGTTGCCGAAGTTCTTGGATGATGACCAGGCCGCAGCGTTCATGGCCGCCGCTGTCCGCCTCGATCCCCAACGCCGTTTGGTCGTGGAAATGCTGGCCCGGACCGGGCTGCGGATCACTGAGTTCTGTGAACTCACCGACGACGCGATCGTCACGATGAACAACACGAACTGGCTTCGC